>ULVK01065273.1_pt1 | contig 71729 bp, 58 predicted proteins | sample 1959311 | NCBI WGS metagenome assembly ULVK01 (sample SAMEA4835783, study PRJEB28245) | human gut metagenome | biome: gut microbiome; material: fecal sample | place: Denmark | collected 2008 | reverse complement strand
AATTTTCAAAAAGTGTGCAACTTCTTATTGCAATTTAGAAAGTAAAAATAAAGCTAAGCAGGAAAACAATTTCTTACCTATACGCATATTCATCAACCTCCTAAATTAGTTTCTGTCATTATAATTATAGCAACAAGAAACTCGTTTTCCCCCACCCCAAAGCATGATTTCAGGTAGGACGGAAGAAGTTTTCTTGTGCTGACAAGCAAATTTCCCAAAGCTCAAATTAAAAAGCTGCAGCTTGCTCCCGTACTCAGGAGCATAGCTGCAGCTTTTGCTTTTATTCTACTATTATAACAGAACTGCTCTCTTGTGCTTTACACCAGTTCCTCTCTGGACTCATGAATCTTCTTCAAAAGCTCCTTACCGGCAATACCCGGTCTAGTCATTTCCGCAGGAGCAAGGATAACATCCAAGTCCTCTTTGCTCAGCACCTTGCGTTCAATAAGCTGGTCCTTAATGTTTCTGTTGGTTGCCAACGCCTCCTTCGCCAGAACGGAGCAGGTTTCGTAACCGATATGCGGCAGCAACGCCGTAACAATGCCCACGCTCTTATCCAGCCATTCCGCGCATTGGGCACGGTTAGCCTTAATTCCGTCTACGCAGCGGGTGCGCAGAGTATTAACGGCATTGGTCAGGAAACGTAAGGAATTGAAAATATTGTAAGCCATAACAGGCTCCATAACATTAAGCTGGAACTGGCCGTTTTCTACGCCAAAGGCCACAGCCAAATCGTTGGCAATTACCTGATAGCAGGTCTGATCCACTACCTCGGGGATAACGGGGTTAACCTTACCCGGCATGATAGAGGAACCGGGCTGACGCGGCGGCAACGTAATTTCGCAGAAGCCTGCCCTCGGACCGGAGGCCATCAGACGCAGGTCATTGGAAATTTTAATCAGCGAAAGTGCCGATGTTTTCAAACTGGAGGATAAATCGGTGAAGATATCGGTGTTACTGGTAGCATCAACAAGATTGTCCGCGGTAGTGAAGCTCTCGCCGGTAACAAGCGTAAGCTGTTCGCAAACCTCTTTGATATATTCGGGATCGGCATTCAGGCCGGTGCCGACTGCTGTTGCGCCCATATTCATGGTGTGTAGCAGCTCACAGCTGCGGCGAATGTAGTTACTGCGTCTGCGCATGGAAGAAGCAAAAGCTTTAAACTCCAGTCCTAAGGTAATAGGCACAGCATCCTGCAGATGGGTACGGCCGATTTTCAGCACATCCTTGAATTCCTCGCCCTTCTTATCAAAGGAATCCGCCAGGTTTTCCAAGGCAATAATAAGCTGTTCAGCGCGCATCAGAGCGCAGACACGGATGGATGTAGGAATAACATCGTTAGTGGACTGCGACATATTGGCATGGTTATTAGGACTGATATAATTATAATCGCCGCGCGGACGGCCGAGAATTTCCAAAGCACGGTTGCAGATTACTTCGTTCGTATTCATATTGAAGGATGTTCCGGCACCGCCCTGAATCGGATCGGTCGGGAACTGGTCGTTCAGCTTGCCGCTGATGATATCATCGCAGGCCTGCACCATAGCATTGCCGATTTTTTCATCCAAAAGACCGATTTTCATATTGGCCAAGGCCGCAGCCTTTTTGACCATACCCAAGGCTTTGATAAAAAGCGGATCGGCAGTATAGCCTGTAATCTGGAAGTTTTCCATGGCACGCATGGTCTGTACACCATAATATGCATTATCAGGAATTTCTAATTCACCTAAAAAGTCGTGTTCTTTACGCATAATACATTTGCCTCCTTCTTCAAAAGCGTGCAAAAGCTGCTTTTAATCGAAATCTGTATTATGTATACATAATACATTCAAGCTACCATTCTGTCAAGCATATTATTGCGAATTTTGAGAAATTTACTTACAAAAAAGAACTGCCTTAAGACGCTAAGCTTAAGGCAGCTCAAAATAATCTGCTTTAGATAAAATCTACCAGTCCGTTCTCCAGATGATACATAGCACCGATAACGCGCAGGCCTTCCTGATGCTCAACCTTTTGAATCTCCAAGCTTGCTTCGATTTCCGCTTCACAGCTTTTGACATTCAGGCAGGCAGCCTTATACGGGTCGCACTCGTCGCCAATCGCTGCTTTGATTTTATCCGTAATAAATTTGATATAACCCTCCGGATCATGATTGATTGCAGTATGCACCGCACCGCAATGCGTATGCCCCATAACAACAATCAACGGCGCCCCCAGATGACTGGCAGCGTATTCAATACTGCCCAGCTGATGCTCATCAATCACATTACCGGCAATACGGATAACAAACAGCTCGCCGATACCTGTCATAAAAATATTCTCCGGAATCACGCGGGAATCAGAGCAGGTAATAATAATCGCGTAAGGCTTCTGACCGTTAACCAAGGTATCTGTTCTCTTTGCCTGCGAAATGTCCTCGCTGTTGACCATGGCATCAATATATCTGGCATTGCCTGCTTTTAATTTTTCTAAGGCTTTTGCCGGTGTTGTTGTTACATGCTTAATCATAAAATCGCCCCTCTTAGAACATGCTTTGCAAAAAAAATCACTCGGTAATCGCTATCTTGATAACTCCGTCTAATCTGTTTTCGAAAATGCGGTAAGCTTCCTCGATATCCGCCAGCTTGAAGCGATGCGTAATCAGCGGCGTAGTATCAATTTTGCCTTCTTCAATCAGGTGCAGAATCTCCGCACAGTCGCAGCCATCCACGCCACCGGTTTTGAAAATAAGATTTTTGCCGTACATATCGGGCAAAGGCAGGCTCTGCGCTTCATCGTAGAGCGCCACAACCGTTACGATAGCGTTCGGACGCGCGCATTTCCACGCGAGCTGGAAGGTGTCGCGACCGCCGGCAACCTCCAGAACAACGTCCGCACCGCCATGGTCGGAATGCTCCTTAACAAAGGCTTCGCATTCCTCAGGCTCGCAAAGCAGTACATCGGGATAATGCTTTCTGACAAACTCCGCTCTGGCTGCATCTTTTTCGCAGATGATGATGCGCTTCGGCTGCTTCAGCATAACACACAGCAGGGTGCAGATACCCGTCGGTCCCGCACCGATAATCAGCACCGTATCCTCCTCGGTGATTTCCGAAATGCGTGTTGCCCAAAAGCCGGTAGCAAGAATATCACCTACAAAAAGTGCCTGCTCATCGGTAACGCTGTCGGTAATTTTGTTCAACCCCTGGTCAGCATAGGGCACGCGCACAAATTCCGCCTGTCCGCCGTCAATGCGGCAGCCAAGCGCCCAGCCGCCATGAGGATCGGTGCAGTTGTTGACAAAGCCCTTCTTGCAGAAGAAGCATTCGCCGCAGAACGTTTCTACGTTTACCGTCACGCGGTCACCGGGCTTCACGGTTTTTACGTCGGCGCCGACCGCTTCCACCACGCCAACCATTTCATGGCCCACGGTAATTCCCGGCACAGCACGCGGTACCGAGCCATGCTTAATATGCAAATCACTGGTGCAGATGCTTCCCAAGGTTACGCGCACGAGAGCATCACGCGCAGAAACAAGCTGCGGCTTGGCCTTTTCCTGCAGAGCAAACTTTCCGTGTTCAATATAAGTCAATCCCTTCATAAATTTGCAGACCTTCTTTCTCTATTTTTGCTTCAATAAAGCTCATATTGCTTCCCTCATTATATCATAATATTGACGCTGTGAATAATGACATAAGCAACATGTCACGCAGTACTACCTTCACTGTTAAATTCAATAAGCTTTCTAAATAAAGAAATCACAACTTTTTCGCTGATAAAAATGCCGGAATGTGTTAAAATATTAGTTAGATTTTTTAGGAGGCTTTATCCATAATGCATCAATATCTCTTTTTTATCGGCGATTTTCCCATACGCATGTATGGTCTGATGCTCTGTACAGCAATTTTTCTGGCCACCGGCACTGCCTACTTTTTGGCTAAGCAGGACGGACGCTGGCACGAGCACATTTTAGACATCGGTATCTACGGCGGCTTCGCAGGCCTCATCGGCGGCAGGCTGTGGGATGTTTTCTTCTTCGACTGGGATTACTACAGTCATCATCTTCTGGAAATCCCCTTCGTCTGGCAGGGAGGCATGGCCGTGCAGGGCGGTATGCTGGCAGGCATTGCTGCCGGCATTGTTTACTGCAAGCTGCATAACATCGACTGGGTAGCCTTGGCGGATATCGTTTCGCCTTCTCTGCTTATCGGCCAGTCCATCGGACGCATGGCCAACCTGCTCAACGGTGACGCCTTCGGCACACCTACCGGCGGCAGCTTCGGTATTCTGTACCCGGAAGGTACTCTGGCCTACAAAACCTACGGCCCTGTCCCCCTGTGGCCGGCGGAGGTCTGGGAAGGTCAGCTGGATATCGTAATCTTTGCCCTGCTGCTTTTATTCCGCACCACCAAGCATGCACGCGGTCAAGCTTTATGTATGTACGCCATGCTTTATTCCGTAGTCCGCTTCTTTTTGGAAATGCTGCGCGGTGACTATGCCGAACCCTGGATGTTCGGACTGAAGTCCGCTCAGGCAACCAGCTTAGGCTTCTTCCTCGTTGCCTTAGGCTTCTTCATTTACTGCGGTTGGCTGGAAAAACATCAACCTGTTTCCAAAGAAAAAGCTGTCGGCAAAAAATCTAAAAAATAATTGCAAAAAAGTGTTGACAAGAAGCGTACTTTTCGCTATAATATCATTGTTGCTTGAAACAACAGCAACGCTGATGTGACTCTGTAGCTCAGTTGGATAGAGCGTTTGACTACGAATCAAAAGGTCGCAGGTTCGAATCCTGCCAGGGCCACCAATTGAAACTAAACTCTGTAACTTCGGTTACAGAGTTTTTTTGTTTTTGCGTACAAAATATATTCTTCCGCTAACCGGTACTCACCCGCTTGTTAGCTCTACCATTCAGTCTTATAATAAAGATATATAATCAAAACCGTGAGGTAGACCTATGAACGTAAAATATTCTACAATAGCCTGCATCATCCTGGCGTCCGGCGTAGGCCGCCGCTTCGGTGTCAACAAGCTGCTGACAGCCATCGACGGAGCGCCCATGCTGCAGCACATCCTTGATATCAGCCAAGGACTTTTCGCCAAGCGTATCGTTGTTACACGCCATAAGGAGGTTGCGGATATCTGCGCGCAGCAGCAAATCCCCTGCCTGCTCCACGACAAGCCCTATCTGAGCGATACCGTGCGCCTGGGCACAGCTTATATAGAACAGCACCTGCCTCAGGCCGAAGGCCTGCTTTTCGCTGTTGCCGACCAACCGCTTTTACAACAGGCTTCGCTCATCCGCCTCACCGAAAGCTTTTTAGTGCAACCGCAAAAAATCCATCGCCTGTATTACGAAGAAACTCCCGGTAACCCCATCATCTTCCCTGCAAAATTTGCCGACGAGCTGCAGCAGCTGCCGCAGGACAAAGGTGGTTCCGTACTGACAAAAAAATATCCTGAACTGGTAGTAAAAGTACCGGTTCAGGATATCAACGAGCTGCTGGATATCGATACCCAGCAGGATAAAATTACGCTTGAGCGTCTTCGCCCCTATTCAGAATAACATTCAGCAGAATTGCTACAAAGGCTGCCGGAACGATACCGGATTCACCGAACATCATGCGCATAGCCTCCGGGCAGTGTGCCAGAATGCCGGGTGTAGCGCCCATGCCATAGCCAACGCCTAAAGCAACGGAAATAATCGTCAGGCTGCGCGGGTTAAGCTTCTCTTTAGTAACCAGCTGAATACCGCTGACAACAATCGAGGAGAACATCATTACGGCAGCGCCGCCCAGAACGGATTGCGGCATAATGGAAACCAAAGCGCCCAGCTTAGGAATCAGGCCGCAGAGAATCAAAAATACCGCACCGGTTGCCAAAGCAAAACGGTTAACAATCTTCGTCATCGCAACCAGACCGACATTCTGAGAGAAGGAAGTATTGGGCAGTACGCCGAAGACAGCAGCAATAGCAGAGCCGATGCCGTCACAAATAACGCCGCCGGACAATTCCTTGTCCGTAGCTTCACGGTTCAGACCGCTTTCAACAACGGCGGAAATATCACCGACAGTTTCAACCGCAGTAACAACAAACATAATCAATACAGGCATAATAGCACGCATATCAAATACGATATCAACAGGCATAAGCTGAGGCACAGCGAACCAGGAGGCGTTCGCTACCTTGTCCCAATGCAGTACCCAGGATTTGGTGTATTCCACTCCGTCAGGCGTAACTGCAGTTGTAGGCAGTACAAAGCCCATGAAAATAGCAGCAATGTAACCGGCGATAATACCAAGCAGAATGGAAGAAGAACTCAAAAAGCCCTTGGTGCCATGCTTGAAGAAAAGAATAACGCAAAGCACAAACAAGCCAAGCAGCAGGTTTTCAATAGAACCGAAATCCCTCGTCTTGAAGCCGCCGCCAAAGGAATTGATACCTACGGAAATCAGCGACAGACCGATGGACAGTACAACAGTACCGCAGACAACAGGCGGAAAGAAACGGCGGATACGCTTGAGCACCAGACCAAGCACTGCTTCAAAAACACCGCCGATAATCGAAGCACCCATAATAGCGCCATAGGCGACAACACCGCTTCCCAAGGTTGCAACGATACCGGCAAATACGCCGATAAAGCCGGAGCTTGTACCCATGATAATGGGCACCTTGCCACCGCAGGGACCAACGGAATATAATTGCAACAGAGTTACCAGACCTGCAACAATCATCGCATTCTGAATCAAAACAACCTGCAGCTGTTCAAAACCGGCACCGCCGACAATGCCGCAGGCACCACCAATAATCAGAACCGGTGTAAGATTGCCGACAAACATAGCCAAAACATGCTGCAGACCTAAAGGAATAGCCGAGCTCAAAGACAGCTTGCCTTCAAACTTATAAGCTTCCTCAGACAGTTTAACAAACTTAGACATATAAGCACCCCTTCATTTTTCATGCATATATTTTATCGCATATCAGGCAATATTGTAAAGAAAATTACAGAGAAAATCCGTATAAATTTTATCAGATAGCCTTTTTCGTTCGCAATTCAAAAGAGAAATATAAAAATGAGCACCGACGACGTACTTTTGCTACGTCGAGATGCTCATTTTTATATAGATAAAGTATGTGGTACATTCCCCTTTACTCATCAGCAGAACGCAGAAAAGGTACCAGAACGCTTTACTATTTAAACAGAACACGAAGAAAATATTTGATACCTTTACCATTAAATAGAACGCGAAGAAGGTATCAGAGACGAAGAAGGAGGCCCGACGGCGTACTCCCGTTACGTCAAAGGCCTCCTGATGAAAGTATATGATGCATTATACTTTATAATCAACAGAACGCTGAGAAAGTACCGGAGACGAAGAGAGAGGGCCGACGACGTACTACTGCTACGTCGAGGCCCTCTCGATAAAGTATACGGTGCTTTATACGCATTCTGCCCTAGTTTGGATTAATTGTGCTGCAATACTCACCGCAATCTCCGCCGGCGTCTCACTGCCTATGTCGATGCCGATGGGCGTAATAACACGCGCGAGCTGCTGCTCGCTGTAACCGTCCGCCAACAAAGCGGCTCTGGCCATGGCTGCTTTATTTTTACTGCCCATAATGCCGATATAACCCACAGGCGTAGTCAACAGATAGCGCTCCACATTGGCGTCATGCACGTGACCGCGCGTCATAACTACCGCATAATCCTTTGCCGTCAGGCTGCAAACCTCCTGCAGCTTAGTAAAATCAACCTGCTGTACATGCTCCGCCTGCGGAAAGGCCGCCGCATCCGCAAACTCCGCCCTGTCATCCAGCACGATGCATTTAAACCCTAGATGACTCAAAAGCGGCACCAGCTCACGCGCAACATGACCTGCGCCAAAAACATAAACCGAACCGTCATAATCATAGTGCTCCGCATAATAAGCGCAGCCATCTATATTGATTACACCTCTGCGACCTGCAAGCTGCAGGTCTTTTTTTATTTGCGGCAGTGCATTGCCTTCACCCAAAGGCAGTAAAAACCACCAGGGAGCACGCTGCTTCATTGCACTAAGAGCTTCCTCTGGCAAGTCCCCCGTTTCTTCCCCCACAGGCAGGTAGCAGAACTGCACCTGGCAACTGCCGCCGCAGGCCATGCCTGCTGCCGGAGAAAGGTCAAATGTTTTGACAAAGCTGCCGCCACCGCAACGCAGACGCTGCTGCGCCAGCTGCTGCGCCGCGTATTCCATACCGCCGCCGCCGATGGTTCCGTAAAGCAAACCCTTTTCTCCGACCAGCATATAGGCGCCGCTGGTGCGCGGAGTAGAGCCTTCACTCTCAATCAATGCAACAAGATAGCAAGGCTGCGAATCCAAAGCCTGCGCCTGTATTTTTTTCATTAAATCCTTCATTTTTGTTTCTCCTGTGCATAACGGCAGACTAATTCCAGAACGCTGCCGGCAATGCAGCGTGCCTTATCCGAAATCGTAAAGCAGTTGGCCAGTTCTTCTTTACGTGGGTCGATATCGGCAATTTTAAAGCCCTTGGTAACAGCAAAGCCATCGCGAATCATGCCGCGAATCAGACCGGACAGTGTTGCCTTTACCGCCACCTGATTACTGCCGTCGGTAATAGTTGCAATAGTTTCGCCCTTTTCCACAATGCTGCCAATGTCATGAACAACGTACAGAACACCTGCGCAGGGTGCGTGCAGCACACGCTCCTTGCTATAGCCTGCGATATTACCGGGCACGCCGCTGTTAGGTGCAGCACTGGCGTTGCGGATAATGCGTCCCAGGTTATGACCGCGCTTCGTTTCTACAATTACGTCGGCATCTGCGCCCACGCTGAAGCCGGGGCCTAAAGCAATAACAAGCGGTGCCATTGTACTGCTTGTACCAAGATTACGCTTGGCAATAATCGCATCAATCACAATATCAGGCGCAAAAGCATGCACACTATCCGCTGCTTCATCAACCAACACCGGTACTTCATCATGCTCCCAGACAGCATCTGCCTCCGCAAGAGAGTTTATCAGCCTTGCAGTCAGGCCTTCTACCTGAGCGCTGCCCTGATACACCGCTTCGCACAGCGCTACCTGTCGACGAATCGCCGCAGGCTTAGCACATTCCAGCACTAAAACTTTGAAGCCTGCTCCCCACAAGCGATGGATAACGCCTGTTGCCAAGTCACCGCCACCGCGTACAATAATCTTCAGCATTTGTTATTCTCCCCTTTCACGAAGCCATATTCTATGCTCGTCCATTCCTGCACCCACTAACAGCCGAAGCATTTCCTCCTGTTGCGCTGCTTTTAGCAGGTCGCATTTATTCAAGACAATATAATAAGCGCGTACGACGACACTTTTGCGTGTCCCCTGCTCCGAAAGCAGCAGCGAAGCAAGCATTTGCGCATCAATGATTTTTTCTGCGCTGCAGCATAAAAGCTCTGCCGCCAGCTGTGGACGCTGGCAAGCCTGCTGCAGCGAATTGCCTAAAGCATCCATACCGGCAACAGCAAGCACTATGTCACTGTCAGGCAAAATTACAGGCTCATACTCCGCAGGCACCTTGCAGGGATGATGTCTGGAACCATCGGCCTCACACAAAATTACGTCAGCCTGCAGCTTCAGCGCTTCATACACGCTTTGCGGCGGTAACGTCAGCTTACCGGTAGCAAACTCCGGTGTACCGATAACGGCATAACGCCCCTGCTGCCACAAATTTTGCACCGCAGGCACATCGCCAGCAAAGCTGCCATCTGCAGGGCACAGGATATGCGTACTCGTCAGCACCAGTACCCTGCGTCCGCAGGCTGCCCAAGCCGCTGCCAGCTCGTACATAACCGTCGTTTTACCACCACCGCCGACAAGGCAGATATTATGGTTCTTTCCGTCAGTAAAAAAATCAAAAGGACAGTGCGCCATCAGCTTCACCTCGCAAAAATGTACTTATATTATATCACACTCACTAAAAAAGGCTGTCGCTTGCCTGCGACAGCCTTCAATAACATTAGCCTTTATTTGCCTTGAGCAACAGCAGCGATAACTTCTTCAGTCAGATCCTTGCCGCCGAATACAACAGCACCTGCATCAACTACATTAGCAATGCCATGAGCTTTTGCAACCTGGCCGATAGTTTTGCGGATTTTTTCGCGGATAGGATTCAGCAGGGAAGCTTCCTTCTTATCTACCTGAGCGGATAATTTTTCGCCCAGCTCGCGTCTGCCCTTTTCGTCAAGGTTCGGAGCCTTTTGGTTGAATTCATTTTCAGCCTTTTGGCGCTCCAGATTGATAGCGCTCATAGTAGTCTGAATATCAGGATAGCTGCGGAAAACACGTTCAACATTTACATAACCCAAATCTTCCGCAAAAGCACTGGTTGCGCAAGCTAAAGCCATAACCAAAGCCATAATCAAAGTCAATAAGCTCTTTTTCATTAAAACAGTAACCTCTCTTCTTAAGATTTTGATACTAATATTATCTTACACTATTTCCTATAGAAAAGCAAGCTGTTTATAATTGGCCGCTCTGCCACGTACGTTTGCGCAACGGCGGTGCAGGATAAGCCTTGCGGCTTGTTTTGAGCCCCTGCCGCACAAGGCATTCCGCCAGCGCCACAGGTGCCACCGCCGGGTCAACAACAGGAACGCCCAGACGCTCACTGAGCGGGTGCGCCAAACCTAAAAAGGATAAGCAACCCAAAAGCAGTACCTGCACTCTGCCTACCGCCAGCAAATTTTTGCCGGCTTCCGTAAGCAGGTCCAGAACCCGCTCACGCTCTGCCCACAAATCGACACCACGGGCCTCAATACCACCAATTGCAGCAATACGCGCAGAATCAACACCGCATTGAGCAACAAAAAGCTGCTTTTCCGCATAGCGTGTCGTATCTGCCAGCAAAAGCCCGGCCTGCCTGCCTACCAGCGGTGCCAGAAGACAGCTAGCCTGACCGCCGCCCACTACAGGTATGCTCACCACCTCACGGCAGGCATCCACCGCGGGGTCACTGAAGCAGTACAGCACGACTGCGTCATAGCCTTCGCTTTCCGCACGCACAGCCATTTTGATAATCTCGGGCGCAGCAAGCGCAGCATCCAGAGCAGAATCAATTTCGATATGATTTTCAACAAGGCACTCCATGTGCAGCTCCACATCCGGACCTACATGCACACTGAGCAGATGACAGCGTGCTGCCATCTGCTCAGGAGTAACCCCAAAGTCAGGATTAATTATAAATATTTTCATTAGTGTATCCTTATACCAAAACAGAAGCAAGGAACTTCTTCGCACGTTCCGTTTTCGGATGATTGAATACTTCATCCGGCGTACCGCTTTCAATCAGGTACCCGCCGTCCATGAAATAAACTGTATCCGATACGTCCTTGGCAAAACCCATTTCATGGGTAACAAGAACCATGGTTATACCGGTATTGGCAAGCTGCTTGATAACATCCAGTACCTCCTTGACCATTTCCGGATCAAGTGCGGAGGTAGGCTCATCCAAAAGCAGTACCTTCGGCTCCATCGCCAAAGCACGCGCAATCGCTACACGCTGCTTCTGGCCGCCGCTCAGACGGCTGGGATATTCATTGGCTTTATCGGAAAGATTGACCTTAGCCAACAGCTTCATAGCCTTTTCCTTGGCCTCCTGCTTGGACAGACCGTTTACTACACGGGGAGCGTAGGTCATATTTTCCAGAACAGTCATATTAGCAAAAAGATTAAAATGCTGGAACACCATGCAGGCATTCTTGCGGATATCTTCAATTTTAATTTTGGAATTTACGATGTCCTTACCTTCGAATAAAATCGCTCCGCCGGTAGGCTGCTCCAACAGATTGATACAACGCAGCAGCGTAGATTTTCCTGAACCGGAAGAACCGATAATGGTCACAACCTCACCTTTTTTTATTGTCAGGGAAACATCCTTAAGGACCTCTAAATTGCCAAAGCTTTTAGACAGGTGTTGAATCTCAATCACTGACGCGCACCTTCTTTTCTAACAAACCGCCCAAAAAGTTCAGGGCCATAACCAAAACATAATAAACAGCAGCAGCTACGATAAAGGCTTCAAACGCACGGAAGGTTTTTGCCTGAATCAGATCCGCCCAACGCAGCGTATCGGCAACACCGATAACGGAAACAAGGCTGGAATCCTTCAGCAGCATAATGCTTTCGTTTACCAAGGAAGGCAAAGCATTCTTAATAGCCTGCGGCAGAATAATATCCAGCAGGAAACGATGCTTAGGCACGCCCAAGGACATTGCTCCCTCCCACTGACCTTTGTCGACAGCAAGAATACCGCCGCGCAGTGCTTCGGAAATATATGCGGCACTGTTCAGGCCAAAGGAAAGCACGCCTGCCTCCAAAGCGGAAATAGTATAGCTCGTCAGCTGCGGTGTTGCAAAGTAAATCAGCATCAGCTGTACTAAAAGCGGCGTTCCGCGGAATACAGATATATAAACCTTCGCCAGGAAGGAAAGTACTCTGTTCTTGGACAATGTTATCAGCGCGAGGATAAAGCCTCCGAAAAAGCCCATAATTGTAGAAAAGAAAGTAAATTTAAGCGTAATCCAGACAGCGGTTGCCAAAAGCGGTATATAAGGTTCCAGAACGGAAAAATCTAACATCTGCTCAATTCACCTCTTACAGCTTTGCAATATCCAGCTTTTCAATTGCAGCTTCGTATTCTTTAGTGCCTTCTTCACCCAGATGAGCTACGAGAATTTTGTGCAACTCGCCATTGGTGCGCATTTCTTTCAGGATTTCGTTGATTTTTTCAACATCCTTGGAATCCTTCGGCAAAGCGATAGCAAAGGTATCGTCTTTCACTACAGCTCCTTGCAGAACGTGCAGCTCAAGATCAGGATTTTGTTTTACGAAAACAGCAGCTTGGGAAGAATCGAACAGACCTGCAGCCAGACGGCCGTTTTTAATATCCTGAACAACCAGCGGAGTGGTATCCATTTCAACAACTTCGATACCGCCGACAGCCTTCAGCTCTTTAGCATAGGTAGTACCCATAGAAGCACCGGCTTTTTTACCCTTCAGTTTATCCATAGCGTCATAGCCTGCACCCTTTTTGCAGAGAATAGCCTTCATCGGGAAATAATAAGGCTTGGAGAAGGATACAACCTTTTCACGCTCGGAAGTCGGAGAAATTGCAGAAATAATAACATCAGCACGGCCGCTTTGCAAAGTCGGCACCAAAGAAGCAAATTTCATATCGGTGAATTCGATTTTCTTGTTCATCTTCTTGGCGATGTAGTGAGCAATATCAATATCGACACCCTGATAATCCTTGGTGCCTTCCTTTACGGATTCAAACGGCGGGAAGGTGGAGTTGATAGCAACAACCCATTTGTCACCCTTGCCTGCATCAGCTGCAGCATCTTTTTTCTCGCCACCGCAGCCTACCAGCATCATAGCCAGCATTGCTGTTGCCAGGAAAGCAAAAATACTTTTCATTTTAAATTTTTTCATTAGAAAAACCCCTCTCAATTTTTAATATCTGTTTACTCCGTACATTTAATGAGTAAACTTGCTCATATAATGAATTATTATACCATAGAATTAACGACACTGCCAACAGAATTTTTTAATTCAGTAACGAACCTCAATGTCATAACCCTTCTGCTTTAAAACATGTTTAGCACAGGCTTCGTCAGTAGTAATCCAGGCTCCATTTTCTTTTGCATAATGAATAAATGAACGCAATGCGCGAACATATCCCGGACGTCCGACAAACTGCGGATGCATAACGAAATTAATGATGCGTCCTTCATCTGCCAGACCGTCAAACTCATCCTGCCAAATCTGCACCATTTCGCGCCCGCTGCGCAGGTAATAATGCTCCGGATGCTGCAGAGTGTACATGTCATAGGAGGTATCATCAACAATACCGTCCTTCGGCAGCTCCACGATAGGTATTTCCTTGCCGTCTATCTTCAGCAGGAAAGGACCGTCATTATTGCGCCAGTTAGAAGAATAAATACAGCCGCGATCCAGCCACAGCTGCTTATGAAAATCATGCAAGATACCATCAGGCATACGCACACCTACGGGACGTTTGCCGGTAAGGCTGCGGAAGATAGCATCAACCTTATCCATCAGTGCATTTTCTTCTTCATAAGTATCCTTTACTTCATGCAGATAACCGTGATAGCCGATTTCATGTCCCTGCGCTGCAATGTATTGAATGATTTCCGGATGAATCTCCGCAGTATAGGCAGTAGTGAAAAAGGTTGCCTTAAGGCCTTCTTCCTCCAGCATCTTCAGGATGCGCGGCAAGCCCTGCTTCGTGGCATAAAGACCACGGGACATGTGCACCAGATGACGTTCATTGATATCGTTGCGTGTAAGCCACAGAGTTTCCGCATCGATATCAAAGGAAAGCAGGAAAGCAATGCGCTTATTATCAGGCCAGTTCCAGTTCATCATGCTTCGCCTCCTTCCGCACGTTTAGCGTAAAAATCCTTTACGTAACGAGCTACCTCTTCGCAGCTGGCAAGCCATGCGCCGTTCGCCTTCATATAGGCAATAAAGCGCTCCAGCATGCGCACGCGGCTGCTGCGGCCGATAAGCTGCGGATGCAGCTTGAGAACAAAAATTTTGTCGCCCTCATTGGCAAGCTCGTCAAAATTATCCTTCCAGATATCGTAAACATAGTCCACCGGATAACTACAGGTGATAGTAGCTTCATCCGCATAGGAAAAATAGAACCAGGAGAAATCATCCAGCGTAGGCTCAGTAGGAAGCTCCACAATCGGATAGTCCTCATGCACGTACGCCCAGTCGCAATCCTTAAGCGTAGAACCGTATAAATATCCACGTTCAGCCATCAGCTGCATGGCACAGTTGGGCAGCAAATCCAGCGGACCGCGATAGCCGACAACCTTACGTCCGCTTACTTTTTCCAACAGTTCCTCGCTCTTGGCCATATTTTCTCTTTCCTCGGCAGCAGGCATATCTACAGAGGCTTCATGCAGATAGCCGTGATAGGCAAGCTCATGGCCTGCATCCGCTATTTGCTGCACCTTATCGGCATAAAGCTCCGCAATGCGTCCGGGAACAAAAAAAGTAGTTTTAAGCTGTTGGCGTTCAAGCATATCAAGACAACGCTTTAAGCCCTCATCAGGACCGTATTGGCCCCTGCTTGTGTCCGAAAAGCCGATTGTTCGCTTGCCGATTACAGATTTACGCAGCAACTCCGCATCAAAATCAAAGGTAACCATCACGGCGATACGCTTGCCGTCAGGCCAAACCATACCGTCACCATTTTTTAAAGTAAACATTCTTGCCTCCTTGGTAATTATTCAAACATATTCAGTGAAATGAATCCATATTCTTGATAACTATTTAATTATGTCACTATAAGCAGATAAATGTCAACTCATAGAATTAAAAACGCAGGCCTTTCGACCTGCGTTCACTTCGTTTTGCTGATGTAAGGTATTGGTGGGCCCAGTAGGGTTCGAACCTACGACCAGCCGGTTATGAGCCGGCGGCTCTACCACTGAGCTATAGGCCCATGCAAGCTACCAAACATTATTATTTTATAATAGTTACAGTTGTTTGTCAACTATTATTCCAAGAAGTCCTTCAGCTTTTTGCTGCGGCTGGGATGACGCAGTTTACGCAACGCTTTAGCCTCAATCTGACGGATACGCTCACGGGTAACGCCAAAGTGCTGGCCAACCTCTTCCAAAGTACGACTGCGGCCGTCCTCCAGACCAAAGCGCAGCTCCAATACCCGTTTTTCACGGATAGTAAGCGTTTCCAGAACCTCCTCCAGCTGTTCACGCAGCAGAGTAAAGGAAGCAGCGTCGGCAGGCGCCGGTGCATCGTGGTCCTCAATGAAATCGCCCAGATGCGAATCCTCTTCTTCGCCGATAGGAGTTTCCAGAGAAACAGGCTCCTGCGCAATTTTCATAATCTCGCGTACTCTGTCAACAGAGGTATCCATTTCCTTGGCAATTTCTTCCGGCAAAGGCTCGCGGCCAAGCTCCTGCAGCAGCTGGCGGGAAACACGGATAAGCTTGTTAATGGTTTCCACCATATGTACGGGAATACGGATAGTACGTGCCTGATCGGCAATCGCACGGGTAATCGCCTGACGAATCCACCATGTAGCATAGGTACTGAATTTAAAGCCCTTGTTATAATCGAATTTATCTACAGCCTTAATCAGTCCCAGGTTACCCTCCTGAATCAAATCCAAGAACAGCATACCGCGACCGACATAACGCTTGGCAATACTTACTACCAGACGCAGGTTGGCTTCGGACAAGCATTGCTTAGCTTCGTCACCCTGATGCGCAACTGCTTTCAACAGCTTTTCGAAATCCTCATCCAGATTGCAGTAGGCTTCGACAACAGCGGAATCCTTTTCTCTGCCGTCGCTCATACGCTCTCTGAGCTCGTTGAGAATAGCCTTAATCTGATACAGCTTGTGATCATCTATATCGCTTGTTTCACGCGTTACTACGAACTGCTCGCAGCCGGGAATCAGACATCTTTGTTCTGCCATCAGGCGCTGCAGATGCAGGCGCTCATCCTTGGTAAATTCAAAAATCAGGTCCTCGTAATCTTCAACAGTATAAGGCTGACCTACGCTCTGACGCTTTTTAATCATCTGCGCCACACGGAAAACAGAACGCATATTGGTAATCTGCCATTCCTCTTTCAGGCTATGACGCAGCTTTTCAATCAATGCGCTGCCGCTGTCCTCAGCAGTAAAAGCAGGCTCCTCCAGCTCAATCATTCTGCCGCGCTGAATACGCTCTGCCTGACGGCCCTTATCCATACGCTTAGCGAGCTTAACCTCATCCTCACCGATAAGCAGCGGTACTCTGCCGATTTCCTTAAGGTACATGCGTACAGGATCGTCAATGCTGATGCCTTCGGGAACGCTCATGTTTTCCAGCTCACTGCTGCTGGGCTCATCATTATCTTCGTCGTTTCCTACCAAAGGCAGTATATCTTCGTCGGAGGCGTTGTCATCATCAACAAGCTCCAGACCTTTACGTGTAATAACCTCATAGATATGCTCAACATCTTCGGGCGTGATATCTTCCAAAGTATTGGTGAGGTTCATTACATCGCCATAGGTGAGAACACCCTTATTAGCTTTACCCTTGCGGATAAGCTCATCAATTTGCTCCTGCGTTATTTTAGTAGCTGCAGCCATGGTGTCCCCTCCTTCCTTATTTATTTTGGTTTCCATAGAGTTTTTTGATTTCATTCTTTATCCTTTGACTTTCCATTAATTCACTGAGAAAACGCTCATCTGCCGATCTTTCGTATTCATCCGCCAGCAGACGATGCTTTTCATATTCTTTTTCCAGACGAAGCCGCCGCATCTGCCTGAAGCAGTCCTGCATAAGCTTATCCATATCTCCCTCCGGAAGCTGATGTGCCAAAATACGCGCCAACGCTGTCTGCGCCGCATCGTCCAGGACATTATTCAGCTTATCCGTTGTATAAGCGGTGCCAAGCTCGCACAACCTGTCAAACAGCTGTGCCAGCACAGCATCTTCAAAGCCTGTTTCCTTTACCTCCGCACGGCATTCGTCACACAGCTGCGGCTGCTCCAAAAGCAATCTCAGAAGCAGTTCTTCCGCCTGCTGACCGATACCGGCGCTTTTTTCCTCCGGAATCACCGTCGGCTGCCCAGTCTGCTGTCTGCCACCTCTGCGTGCTGCCTTGCGGTATTCTTCCGCAATCAGGCCTTCATCAATAGTCAGCCGCTGTGCCAGCCTTCGGATATGCTCCGACGCTTCAATTTCATTTTGACATTCTAATAGGAATGGTAGTATATTCGACACAGCCTCTACTTTTCCTGCTAAATTAGCAATATTATTTTGCAGGATAGTTTCATCTATTTGAAAATCAATACCATTCTGCGCCGCCGCCAGCACCTGTGCAAAAGCAGCGCTGCCATGCTGACGTACATATTCGTCGGGATCCTTACCGTCAGGTACACCTGCTATGCGCACCTTCAAGCCTGCTTCCCGAGCAATGCTCACGGCACGCACCGAAGCCTTGCGGCCTGCGCTGTCGCTGTCATAGCAGAAGATTACTTCATCCGCCAGACGCTGCAGCAGCTTAGCCTGCTCCTGGGAAAAGGCCGTTCCCATAGATGCTACAACATTATCAAAGCCTGCCGCATGCAAGCTGATAGCATCCATATAACCTTCGACAACTACAGCCCGACCGCTTTTGCGGATAGCCTTCAAAGCTATATCCAGACCAAAAAGCAGCCTTCGCTTATTAAACCACTGCGTTTCCGCTGTATTCAGATATTTAGGCGTGCTGTTGTCCAGCACTCTGCCGCCAAAGCCGACTATACGTCCGCGCGCATCGCGGATAGGAATAATCACACGGTTGCGGAACTTGTCATAATAGCCGTCGCGCCCACGGGCCGCCAGTCCGGCAGCCTCCAGCACCTGCGGCTGACAGCCGCGCTTAGCAAGAGAGCTGACAAGCGCGGTAAAATTATTCAGCGCATAGCCTATGCCAAAGCCGGCAATAATTTCTTTGCCTATTCCACGCCCGGCAAGATAAGCCAGGGCAGGTTCACCGTAAGCAGTTTTTGTCAGACAGGCCTGAAAAAATTTTGACGCCAGCTCATTAGCACTATAAATGCTGTCCCTTTGTTTCTCGCGCGCAATTTCGGCGGCCGTCTTCTGCTTCTCAGGTATCGGAATACCGTATCTGCCGGCCAGCAGCTTTAATGCATCCATAAAGCTGCAGTTTTCGATTTTCATAATAAACTTAAAAATATCTCCGCCCTCATGGCAGCCAAAGCAATAAAACATGCTCTTGCCGGGGTTCACCGAAAAGGACGGCGTTTTCTCTCCGTGAAACGGGCAACAGCCCCAGTAGTTCTGGCCTTTCTTTTTCAACGGCACATAACCGGAGATTATTTCTACCATATCAGCTGTGCTGCGCACCTGCTCTTTAAAGTTTTCAAAATCTCCGTTCATTACCCTCTCCGCCTCCAACTACTATATCACACATAATTTATATTCAATGTATAAAGGAAAAATCCTCTTTTTTTCTAAAAAAATCTTTTTTAATGCTTGCGCCGATTCTCTAAAAATACTATAATAAAGAGTACACTTAAAATTTCTCCTGTTTTTCATGCTACAAGAGGTGATTTATTCATGAAGAAATTGCTTTTAATATTAACTATGCTTGTTATGATGCTGCCTTCTATGTGCTTTGCCGATCCGGTAATCAAGAGTGACAGCCGTACCTTTAACCCGCTCACCGGTGTATATGACCTGCAGGGAAATGTTTTCGTACAGTTTCCTGCACATGATACTACCTTAACCATTACCGGTGACGCCACCAAGGTATATCTTTATGCTATGGAGGTTCACGGCCAGGGCAATATTCGTCTGAGCTTCGGTGATATGAGCTTTGCCTGCGATAAGGTAGATGTATATCATTCCGGCAGAACTGCCTATGTAAACGGCAATCTTGTTTTTAATGATAACAGCAATAAAATTACCGCAGACAGCGGCAGCTACTGCTGGAAGACGAAAATTGCAGCCTTCCATGGTAATGTAACGGTCAACGGTCAGCCGCATGACGGTGATGTAGCCTATAACGTTATAGAAAATAGAATAACAGCGCAGTAAATATTTGCACTAACCAAAATAGCCCATGTTTTACGCTAAGTAAGGCATGGGTTTTTCTGTTGTCAAAAAAGCAGACTGCCGGAACATCCGACAGCCTGCATAAGCTTTAAAAATATTCGTTATTATAGGTGCGGCATTTAGGAAAGAGCTCGTCGAGCAGCTGCAGCTTCCGCACATCGCTGCATTTGATGTGCCCTGCCTCCCACAGCTCGCTGGAGCTGAACGCACCGAAGTAAAGCTGGGTAAAGGCTCCCATATCCATGGTAACCTCCTCCTGCTCCAGCGTGCTGACTGCTTCCAGCTTGCCCGGTGACGTGCGCAGCTGCAGCAGATGATTATTGCGCTCAATCATCTTATCCGTAAGCAGTACGACAACGCTGCCGCTGCTCATGCTTTCTGCTACCGGCAGCTTAGCGAGCGCTAAACGCGCATCAAGGCAACGTGCCATCATAAACGGCTGCAGTCTGCCAGTAAGCGCCTGGTCCTCAAAGCCAAGATATGTTTTATCCCACGGCTCCGCCAGCCAGCAAAACTCCTGCGCTTCGCTTCTGTGTCCCGCGGCATATTGCAACAGACGGTTCTTCGCCGCAGCATCCTGCGTAAGCAGCTCCTGCACGTTGAACGTGCCGTCAGTCAGTGAGTAAAGCATATAGCCAACTGCTTTCCCCGCACGGTAAACAACAGCGCACAGCACATTTTCCTGCGTAACTACCGACAACAGCTTGCGCCATTGGAACGCAGTGCGCTGCGGTACGCCGTTCCATGCTGCGGTAACACTTGCGTAAATATTTGCCAAAGGATTGCAAGGTTGCGTTTCCTCATCCGTCACAGCTTGCAGCAAAGAAGCTAAATCAAGACGTTCTACCGACAGGTCATCACCAATTGCAGGAATTTGCAACTTTGCCAAAGGCATTTTATATTCATGACGATAATAGCAGTAAGCAAATTCATACGGCAGATAAATACCGGCACTTATAGGCATCAGCGTCACAAAAGGGAATCCCTGCGAGCGCAGCACCTCAAAAGCAGTTTCCAAAAGCGGACGCAAAAGATGCTGTCCACGTGCTTCCGGAGCGGTGGCAATGCCCACAAGATACGGCACCAGCATCTCCTGCCCGCGCAAACGCAGCATATAGGGATTTACATGCAGCATCGTGCGCAGCTTTTCTTCCTCGCCGACCTTGTCAAAGCCACCGATAACCATATTGTCCTTGCCGCAGTACTGCTCAAAATAGTACCGAAAGAAAGGCTCCGTCTTTTTTTCAAAGCAGTAATTCCAAAGCTCTTCCGCCTGGTACATACGCTCCTTGCTCAAGACACGGTAAATCATAAGCTACCTCACCCAATAATTACATTATATTTTTTCACCATAAATTCCGGATGCAGCGCCAGCTTTGCCTCACGCAGACCGGGATGTCCCATATCCTCCTCACGGTTGAGATATTTTACATCCGTCCAGGCATGAGCGGCGAACTCCTTGGTAATAGCAGTATACAAGCCGCGCACATCATGACGCGCCTTTTCTACATGCAGCACCGCTGTATCGTCGTTAATCTTCTTGCCAAAGCTGAAGGCCTGAATTTTACCGTCGAAACGGATTGCACCGCCGCGCAGCTCCAGCTGCTCGAAGCTCAGAAAGGCCTCCTGGATAGCATATTTTTCGCACAGCAGCGAAGGGTCCTCTGCCATATGCTCGTCGCACCAGCGCTCGCCGAAGTTCAGGCATTCCATCATATTATCCATAGTAATCGGCTCATAAACGAAATCCGGATGCGCCTTGACAAAAGCATTGTAGTGATTCTTCTGCCCGTGCAGCTTGCGGCCGGAAAGCGTTGCCAGCTTTTCCTGCAGATATACATAATCCCAGTTATCGCGGTCTTCTTCATATGTCAGACCGGGCATTACGCGCTCAAAGCGCTCCTTGGTAAAATCATAGATACCGTGCATCTCAAACGGTTTACCCTGATGCTCCTCCTTCAGCTCCTGCATCAGACGCGGCAAATCCTCATCACGTCCGCCAAAGGGCTGAATATAAAAATCAACGTTGTTGCGTTTAACCTTCAGCAAAAGGAAATCGTGCGCTACGCACCAATAAATATGATAGCAGTCACGCCAGACAAAAAGATTGGAAAAGGCACATTCGCTGCCATTTTGATGTGATTTTGATATATAGCTTTCAAACAAAGGCTTTTCCGCCAATGTTACAGGTTTAAATTCTAAAATACTGATAACCCCCTAAAACTCATTACTGCTTGTATATTATAGCATATGAAATATAGCTTGCGGCACTGCATTGGCATTTTTAACATTAACTTCACAAAACAGATAACTACTATCCATTGCCTATATTATAATATGCTGTTGCCGTTCATTTGTAAAGTATGCACAAAAAAGTGCTTCAGTTACCAAAAGGTTACTGAGCAAAGCCGAAGCATTAAACAAAATAACCGCTCAGCTTTTACACCGGCGGTTATTTTCGCTGTCGGTTAAATACTACGCGCATAAATACATTATATTATTGCCAAACCTGTATTAATCAAACTGACGCAGACGCTTTTTGACCTGCTCTGCCAGCAAAATACCGGCAACAGCCGTCAGCAGCTGCGGTACGCTCATCGCAAACATAACCGTCTTGCGCAGCGCAGGATTCGGCAGCGCCAAGAAGCTCAGCGCAGCCCAGGCTGCCAGCAACATAACACAGGCCTTCGCCAGTGGCGGTATAGATAAAGACAGCTTACGACTGTCCTTAAACTGACGCACAAGCAGCACAAAGATAAAATTACCCAGCCAAATTACGGGAATCAGAAACGGCAGCAGCACCTGCCCCTGCACGTAAGCAGTCAGTGGCAGCAAAAACGCCAGCAAAAGCGCTGTCTTCAGGCCGCTGAGCTGCAGCGTGAGCACCAGCATCATGTGCACCAGAGTACCGATGATAAATGTGGAAAGCAGCTGCGGCATCGGCAGCACCAGACGCAGCGACTGCAGCGCCAGCGCCAAAGCCACCAATAACGCTCCACGCACCAGCTTGCTGTTATTCATGCTTAGCAGGGCATTCCTTAGCTACAAATGCCATATATGCATCCTGCAGCTTTTGTGTCAGCTCGCCAACCTTGCCGTCAGCAACGAAGCTGCGGTCAATTTTTGTAACAGGCATAAACTCGCAACGCGGTCCGCAAAGGAAGGCTTCGTCTGCTTTGAGTGCAAAATCCTTATCAAAAGCTCTTTCGATAATCTGCAGATCCAGGTCTTTGGACAGGCGTTCCATCAGCAGACGGCGGGTAATATTTTTATGGATAAAGTTGTTTTCGGGATGAGTCCACAGAATACCGTCTTTATAAATGAAGAAGCTTGCTTCCGTGCTTTCGGTAATTTTGCCGTCGCGAACAAACAGGGAATCAAAAGCATTGCCGATAACAGCCTTCTGTTTAGCCATTACTTCCGGCAGACGGTTCAGAGTATTGATATCGCAGCGTGCCCAGCGCACATCCTCAACAGTGATAACATTTACGCCCTTGGCACGTTTCTCAGCAAGTGCCTCGCGGTCAACCGGTACAGCATACATAGTCAGATGCGGAATGCTCTGCTCCGGATAGGACAGGGCATAAGCACCGCTGCCACGAGTTACCTGAGTATAGATTTCGCAGTCCTTCAGACCGGTTGCGGCCAACAGGCTTTCATGGAACTCTACCAGCTCTTCAATCATATAAACGCCGGGAATTTTTACTGCGATTACAGAATCGAATAAATTGTTCATATGCGGCAGCAAAGCAAAGCAGCGGCCGTTATAAACCGGTACAATTTCAAAAACGCCATCGCCGAAGTTATGACCGCGGTCGTTAACGTCAATAAATGCTTCAGCTTCCGGCATAATCTCGCCGTCTACCAAAACTAATTTTTCTTGTTGATTTTCGTTCATCTTTATTCCTCCAATTGCGCAAGTCACAATAAATTAACATAATAAAGCATTATTTATGCAATAATTTCAGTCAAAAATATTGTATAATATAATTGAGATTATTTGTTTTGCAGTCTGCAGGGCTTGTAAAAAGCTAATGACTACATTTCAATTATTATACACCATTTAAAGCCATTTTGGCAAAAAATATCTCAAAGGAGCTTACCATGACTCATCTGCCTACTATTATTAATGATTTAGCAATGATTTTGCTCGTAGCCGGCGTCACAACAATTCTTTTCAAGAAAATCAATCAGCCGTTGGTACTTGGCTACATTGTTGCCGGCTTCATCACCGGTCCGCATTTCAACTTCTTCCCGACGATTACCGATAAGGCCAACGTCCACGCCTGGTCCGAAATCGGTGTTATCTTCCTGCTGTTCGCACTGGGACTGGAGTTCAGCTTTTACAAGCTGAAAAGCGTAGGCAGTACAGCCTTCATCGCCACCGCGGTAGAAATCGGCGGTATGCTGGCCGTGGGCTACTTCGCCGGTATGCTGCTCGGTTGGAACCATATGGACAGCCTTTTCCTGGGCGGCATGCTTTCAATGTCCTCCACCACGATTATCATCAAAGCCTTTGACGATTTAAAGCTCAGGGCGCAGCGCTTTACGGAAATTGTTTTCGGCGTGCTGATTATTGAAGATATCGCCGGTATCGTGATGATGGTACTGCTTGCAACCATGGCCGTAGCCAGCGCCAATGTTTCCACAACGGAGCTGCTGCTCAGCATCGGACGCTTGATTTTCTTCCTCGTTTTATGGTTTGTTCTGGGTATGTACCTTGTCCCCAGCTTCTTTAAATGGGCCAAACAGCTGATGAACGAAGAAACTCTGGTAGTTATTTCCATCGGCCTGTGCCTCGGTATGGTGGTGCTGGCAACTCAGCTCGGCTTCTCCTCCGCTCTGGGTGCCTTCATCATGGGCTCTTTGATTGCCGAAGCACCTAACGCAGAAAAAATCGAGCACCTCGTTGCTCCTATCAAGGATTTGTTCGGCGCAATCTTTTTCGTATCCGTCGGCATGATGGTAGATCCCGCTATCCTGCTGGAGCAAGCGCTGCCCATCTTCGTGCTGGTAGTAGCAACAATTATCGGCAAGCTGATTTTCTCCACCGGCGGCGTACTGGCCTCTGGCCAGAGCCTCAACACCTCTGTACACTGCGGCTTCAGCCTGGCACAGATCGGTGAATTCTCCTTTATTATTGCTTCCCTCGGCATGAGCCTGGGCGTAATCAGCAGCTTTTTATATCCGATTATCGTAGCGGTATCCGTAATCACTACCTTTACCACACCCTTCTGCATCATGGCAGCCGAGCCCTTCTACCAGCTGGTGCTGAAGCTGCTGCCGCCGCAGGCTAAAAGCTGGCTTGACCGTTATACCGGCACCAATACTGACGATGACAAGGATCAGGACTGGAAGAACCTGCTGACCGGTTACACCATGCGTATGTTGATTTTCATCACCCTGCTGGCAGCCATTGCCTTGGGTGCGGAATATTACCTGCTGCCTTATTTGGGCAACACGCTGAAGCTGCCGTACAGCAGACTGCTGACCGCCGCTGCCACCTTTATCATTATGTCGCCGATTCTGCGTGCCGTTTTGGTTAACCGCGCCGGCAACGGTGATTTATTCTCCAAGCTCTGGTTCAAAAAGCGTGCTAACCATCTGCCGTTAATGTTCCTTGTATTCGGCAAGCTGCTTGTAGCATCTGCTTCGCTGTACTTCATCTTCCACACTCTGCTGAATCTGCACGGCTTCCTGGCCTGCGTTTCTGTCCTGCTGGCAGCGTACTTCATCTCCTCCTCCGACTGGCTGATGAGCGAATACCTGCGTATCGAATCACGCTTTTTGGTAAACCTTAACGAAAAGCACATGCGCAAGCATCGCGAAAGCGCTCCCGATGACAGCCGTACCTGGTTCGACGAGGATTTGCAGCTTGTTTACTACGATTTGCAAAAGGATTCTCCCATCAAAGGACGCAGCCTGCGCAGTCTTGGCTTCCGCGAAAGCTACGGCTGCAACGTTCTGCAGCTTTTGGGTACCCACCGCACTGTTGATATGCCCGGCGGCGAGCAGATAGTAAAGCAGGGAGATAAGCTGCTGCTCATCGGTACAAGCAGCCAGCTGCAGGTTTTTGACGCTGCCGTAAGACAGCGCAGCTTAGGCCTTGAACGCTGCGATTTGCCGCAAAGCCTGCGTGAATTCATGCTGGATAACCACCGGAACAAACCGGAACAGCAATTCCTTTCCCTGGCAATTACGATTGACAAGCATTCTCCTATTTTGGGAACATCACTGAAGGCTGCCGATTTGCGCAACAAGTGGAGCTGCCTCGTTGTCGGTCTGGAGCGTGGTGCCTTTACCATTACCAACCCCCACGTTTCACTTGTTTTCGAAGAAAACGACCTGCTCTGGGTATTAGGCAAGCAAAAAATGATGAACACTTTAATCAGAGAAGAAATTTTGTAATACCGTTTACAGTATATCTGTATATATTAAGCCGCTGTTTTCGCAGCGGCTTTTTTCATGCGATTATTCCTCGCAGCTGCAAGGCCTTTACTGCGTCCTCCATTGTCTGCATACCGTAGCGCGCGCCGGTCTGCAAATAGGACTGTAGCTGATGCGTGCGCCCCTCACGAATAAGATTGCGCAAGGCAGGCGTTGCAACGAGCACCTCAAAGGCCGCCGCTCTGCCTGCTCTGTCACAGCGCGGCAGCAACCTCTGGCAGCAAATTCCCAGCAAGCAGTCAGCCAGCTGCGTACACACATGCTGCCTGTCGGGCAACACATCAAGAATACGGTTTACCGTACCAACCGCATCCTGCGTGTGCAGCGTAGCTAAAACAAGGTGACCTGTTTCCGCCGCCGTCAGTGCTATACCGATTGTTTCCGCATCTCTGAGCTCGCCCACCATAATCACATCCGGGTCCTGTCTGAGAGCACTGCGCAACCCGCTGGCAAAGCTCCTTGTATCACGCCCCACCTCCCGCTGGTTAATCAGCGCCAGACCAGGAGGATACACGTACTCTATCGGGTCCTCCAGCGTCAGCACGTGTACAGCGCGCGTTTGATTTATCTGCTGTACCAGCGAGGCAAGCGTGGTGCTTTTGCCGCTTCCTGTGGCACCTGTAACGAGCAGCAAACCGCTGCTGCTCTCAGCAAGCTGACAAACAGTTTGCGGCAGGCCAAGACTGTTGCAGTCAGGAATTTCCTTCGGAAGCAGACGAATCGCCGCCGCATAGCCGCCGCCAAGACGATAAACATTGAGCCGGCAGCGCTCCTGTAAACTGTCACTAAAAGCAGTATCAATCTCACCTGTCTGCAGCAGCTGCCGCTTTTCCTGCTCTGGCAGCAGAGCAAGCAACGCCTGCTCCAGCTTTTCCCGGGAAATAAATTCGTTTTGCAAAGGCTGCAGGCTGCCATCTACGCGCACCATCGGCACACTCACAGGCGTAAGATGCAGGTCGCTGGCTCCCATACTTCTTGCCTGCAGCAACAGCTTATCAAGCATAATCAGCCTCCTCGGTTATACCAACGCGCCACAATTCTTCAACCGTAGTTGCCCCCTGCAGCACCTTATCAACTGCATCAGCATACAGACTGCACCAGCCCTGCTTACGTGCCTCCCGCAAAAGCTCTGCTTCATCGGCGCCGTTTACCAAGAGCTGCTGCATACGTTTATCAAACACAATCAGCTCATGCAATGCCAGACGCCCTCTGTAACCGGTGCCGTGACAATGCTCACAGCCGTGAGCCTGCACCACCTGCAGTTTTTCATCCGCTCTGCGCCCCAGATACTGCAGCTCCGCTGCTGTTGCCAAGCGCCGTTCGCCGCAATAGCGGCAGGGGCGGCGCAGCAGACGCTGCGCCAGCACACCACGCAAGCCGGCAGCCAGCAGATAATCAGCAATTCCCATATCAAGCAGACGGTACACAGCGCCGATGGCATCATTTGTGTGCAATGTGCTCAAAACCAAATGACCTGTCAGCGCTGCATGTACCGCCATCGCCGCCGTTTCCTCATCTCTGATTTCACCCAGCATGATAACATCCGGATCCTGACGCACAACAGAACGCAGTCCTGCAGCAAAGGTAAGTCCGCTCCTGCGGTTCACGGCCACCTGATTAATCCCCTCCAGCTTATATTCCACCGGGTCCTCCAGCGTTATAATGTTGCCGGCCGCAGCATCAAGCTCCTGCAGCGTCGCATAAAGCGTGGTCGTTTTGCCGCTGCCCGTAGGTCCGGTCAAAAGCACCAAGCCATTTGGCTGATGAAAAAGCTGGCGGTAGCGTTGTAAATTGCTATCGCTGAACTGCAGCTGCTCCAGCGATAGCAGATTATCCTGTCGCTGCAAAAAGCGTATTGCCAGCTTTTCTCCGTTGACGGTCGGCAGGCTAGACAGACGCAAATCAACCTCAGTGTCGATATATTTAAGGAGCATGCGTCCGTCCTGCGGCACTCTTTTTTCAGCAATATCCATGCCGCTCCACACCTTTAGCTGCGTCAGCAGCGTGCTTTGCTGGGCGCGCGGCAGCACGCACAGCTGTTGCAGCAGGCCGTCAACACGGATGCGCACACGCACTCCCTGTCCGTCAGGCTCAATATGCATGTCACTGGCTCCCTGAGCCAATGCCAGATGCAGCAAATCCTCCGCCAGTTTATTATTACGCAAGCCCTCCACTGTATCACCTCATTTTTCTTGTGTTGCATCCATTGTAGCATAAAAAAAGCGAAATGCAATATGATAATTAAAAATTTTCTCTATTTTCTAAATTTTCACTTGAAATTTTTCTCTGCTTGCGCTAAAATGAAAAATGAAATTTACTATGCAATGCTTGTTGTCGTTATCTTAACGGATAACACTGAAAGGAGCCATTATGCTAAAACGATTTTTCCCGTTAATACTCAGCAGTCTGCTGCTTGCCATAGCTCTGCCCTGCAACGCTCAAAATAAGCTCAACAATCCCTTTTTGCCTTCCCCCGCCAACGTCGGCCAAACTGTTGCAGTAAATATTCCCACACTGCCGCAGCCCGTCAGCGAACGCCTGGCCTGCTATTCTCTGAGCTACGCCCGCGCCAAGGACGTGCAGGAAGCGTTGACGCCACATTTCGGCACTAAGCTGGGGCTGGATACTATCACCAACAGCCTCATCCTTTTGGGAGATGAGCAAAGCCATGCACGCTTAAAGCATCTGCTACCCAAGCTGGATATAGCAACAAGACAGGTAACACTGGAAGCCAAAATCATCGCCGTCAGCCGCGAGGACAGTAAAAACCTGGGCGTACGCTGGGACTGGGACACTATTCCCCAGAGCAAGCAGGAAACGAACGACAGTAACAGTGACAGCAGCAATTATGACGGCAGCTTTAAATTTTGGCGCGGGTTTGCCTTCCGTTTCAACGCTACGCTTAATGCTCTCATAAGCAACGGTAAAGCGCGCATTTTGGCAACACCGCGCATCATCACCATACCCGGCAAGGAGGCCAGCATTTTCATCGGTGACCACATCCCCGTGCAGACAGAAAAGCATGACAGTAGCGGCAGCTACACGGCAACGGAATATCTTGACGCCGGCATCAAGCTGCAATACGCGCCCATCATCAGCGAGGATGGTAAAATGGTGACCGCCAGCGTCCACACTGAGGTGAGCACGCCTGTGCTCATCAGCGAGCTGAAAAACTACCGCATCACCAGCCGCACCGCTGACACCAACGTGCGCATGTACAGCGGGGAAACGCTGGTAATCGGCGGTCTTATCAGTGAGGAGCAGCATCGTACAATGCAGAAGGTGCCTTTTTTGAGCAAAATTCCTCTATTGGGTGAGCTGTTTAAAAACCGTTCGCGTTCGCACAGCAAGACGGAGGTTTTGCTGCTTTTAACACCGCACATTACGGAAGCAGGCGCTTCACCGGCGATTTATAATGAGGGGCTGATGAAGGGGGAAGGAAAGCCGCAGACAAATAATCATTAGATAAAAAGCTGCATAACACAAAATCAGCCAATGAGCTTTTGCTCAAAGGCTGATTTTGCTATATCCTATGCAATTTTACATTTCCGAGAATTGATCCTTGCCTACACCGCAAAGAGGGCAAACCCATTCTTCCGGTACATCTTCCCAAGCAGTGCCTGCAGCAACACCGTTATCGGGATCACCAACCTCAGGATCATACACATAACCACAAACGTCACATACCCATTTTGCCATTAGCTTCGTCCTCCTCTTGCCATAGCCTGCGCTTTTAAGAAAGCTAAGCGCGAGCTACAAAATAATTATTATTTTTGACCTATAATTATTATAGCATAGTATGCGAGGATATTCTGCAAAATAGCTGTGAACCTTTTACTGCAGCGCCTGCTGCTTTTCCGGCAAATCCAGACGGAAGAAATCGTACAGCGTCTGCGCCGCCGCATGGTTCATGCCTTCTACCGCAGCCAGCTCTTCAACGCTGGCTGCCCGCATAGCGTCCAGCGTTTTGAAAGCCTTCCACAGCTCCTGCCGGCGCTTAGGCCCGATACCCTCCACATGGTCGAGCACAGAAACGAGATTGCGCTTACCGCGCAGCTTGCGGTGGTAGGTAATGGCAAAGCGGTGCGCCTCATCGCGGATGCGTTGAATGAGGTGCAGCGCAGCGCCTTCACGGTCCAGCATAATACTTTCGCTCTGGTGCGGCTTGAAGATTTCCTCCTCGCGCTTAGCCAGACCTATAACCGGCAAATCATCAAGACCAAGGCCGCGAATAACCTCCAACGCCGAGCTCAGCTGACCCTTGCCGCCGTCGATAACCACTAGGCTTGGCAAGTCCTCATAATCTCTGTAACGGCGGTAGACAACCTCCTGCATGGATTTGAAATCATCAGGCTTGCCTTCTGCCGAGACAATTTTATATCTGCGGTAATCTTTTTTACTGCTGGTGCCATTGCGGAACACAACCATGGAAGCAACAGTTTCGCTGCCCTGCGTATGGCTGATATCGAAGCAGTCCATGCGCTCCAGGGGATGCTCCAAGCCCAAGGCATGCTGCAGCTCTTCGGCTGCCTGCAGGTCATTTTTGAGTGATAAACTGCCCTTACGCAGGCGTTCATTCAGCAGCTTGACAGCATTTTCATTCGCCAGCTTCAGCAGGTCCTTTTTCACGCCGCGCTGCGGCAGCAGCAGCTCCACCCGTCGCTGTGCCTTGTCTGCCAGCCAGGTTTCAATAAGCTGCTTTTCATCCTCCTCCGGCAGGTACGGCAGCACCACTTCCTTGGGAATAAAGGTTGCTTCGTTATAATATTGCTTCACAAAGGCTGTCATAACCTCCTGCGGCGTATCGCCGCCGTCGGGCAAGAAGAAGTTATCTCTGCCGATGAGCTTGCCCTTACGCACGAAGAACAACTGCACGCACAGGCCCGTCATATCCTGCCCCAGGCCGAAGATATCCATGTCACCGCCATTATTGGTGACAGCCTTCTGCGCTTCATTCAGACGTGCCACAGCCTGCAGCTGGTCGCGCAGTCGGGCAGCCTCCTCAAAGGCGTAGTTATCTGCCGCCTCCTGCATCTGCTGCTTCAAATCCCGCTCCAGCTCCGTGGTGCGTCCGTCCAGCACCATACAGATGGATTTAATCATCTTGTGATAATCCGCCTTGCTGATGTAACCGGCGCAAGGCGCAAGACAGCGCTTGATGTGATAGTTCAAGCATGGTCTGTCCGGGTTCATTTTGCGGCAGGTGCGCAGAGGAAACATGCTGCGCAGCAGCTTTACCGTAGCATGCATAGCACCGGCGTCGGCATACGGTCCGTAATAACGGGCACCGTCACGCAGCTGCCTGCGCGTCACATATAAACGCGGGAAATCCTCCTGCATGGTAACCTTAAGATAAGGATATGTTTTATCGTCCTTCAGGCTGATGTTGTAACGCGGGCGATATTTTTTGATCAGGTTGCACTCCAGAATCAGCGCTTCTACCTCACTGGAGGTTACAATCGTTTCAATATCCGCGATTTTTGCCACCATCGCCTTCACCTTCGGCGTATGGCTGGCCAGATTGCGGAAGTAGCTGCGCACGCGGTTTTTCAGTACAACAGCCTTGCCGACGTAGATAACCTTGCCGGAGGCATCATGCATCAGGTAAACGCCGGGCTTTTCCGGCAGTACGGCCAAGGCATTTTTTATATTATCGCTAAAGCCTGCGGCTAATTCTGTCATACATACCACCCGTTCTTCTTCGCCTTAGCCAGCTCCTGCTTGATGTACTGTCCGGTGTAAGATTTTTTGACCTTCGCTACCTCCTCCGGCGTACCGCTAGCCACCAAAGTACCGCCCTTGTCGCCGCCCTCGGGACCGAGGTCGATAATGTAATCCGCCACCTTGATAACGTCCAGATTATGCTCGATGACGATAACGCTGTCACCGCCTTCTACAAGACGCTGCAGCACATCCAGCAGCTTGTGTACGTCCGCAATATGCAGGCCTGTCGTAGGCTCGTCCAGGATATACACGGTACGTCCTGTACTGCGGCGCGAAAGCTCCGTTGCCAGTTTAACGCGCTGCGCTTCACCGCCGCTCAGCGTCGTCGCTGCCTGTCCCAGATGAATGTAGCCAAGGCCTACATCCTCCAACACTGCCAGCTTGCGGTAAATGCGCGGCTGGTTCTTGAAGAACTCGCAGGCCTCGCTCACCGTCATATCCAGTACCTCCGCGATGGATTTGCCCTTATAATGCACCTCCAGCGTATCGCGGTTGTAGCGTGCGCCGTGGCAGACCTCGCAGGGAACGTAAACGTCCGGCAGGAAGTTCATTTCTATCTTATTCATACCATCGCCCTTGCAGGCCTCGCAGCGTCCTCCCTTCACGTTAAAGCTGAAGCGTCCTGCCTTATAGCCTCGCAGCTTGGCCTCGTTGGTCTGGCTGAAGAGCTCACGGATAAAATCAAAGACGCCGGTATAGGTTGCGGGATTGGAGCGCGGTGTGCGTCCGATTGGGGACTGGTCGATGTTGATTACCTTATCCGTATATTCTATGCCCTCGATGCTGTCGTGCTCCGAAGCACGCAAACGCGCACCGTTGAGCTTGGCAGCCAGGGAGTTATAGAGAATATTATTTATCAAAGTGGATTTTCCGCTGCCGCTCACGCCTGTCACCACGGTAAAGACTCCGAGCGGAATGCTGACATCAATATTTTTGAGATTGTTGGCGCGGGCGCCGTAAATCGTCAGCATCCTGCCATCGCACTCGCGGCGATGCTTGGGAACCGGGATAAATTTGCGGCCGCTAAGATAGGTACCGGTAACAGATGCAGGCACCTGCTTAATTTCTTCTACCGTACCCTGAGCTACTACTTCACCGCCATGCTCGCCTGCTCCCGGACCGATGTCGATAATCTGGTCGGCAGCATACATCGTTTCCTCGTCATGCTCAACAACAATCAGCGTATTGCCCAAATCGCGCAAATGCTTGAGTGTTTCCAGCAGCTTACCGTTATCGCGTTGGTGTAGGCCGATGCTCGGTTCGTCCAGAATATACAGTACGCCTGTCAGGCCGCTGCCTATCTGCGTTGCCAGACGGATGCGCTGCGCTTCGCCGCCGCTGAGCGTACCGGCGCTTCTGTCGAGCGTCAGGTAATCAAGGCCTACGTCGTTAAGGAACTGCAGACGCGCCATAATCTCCTTCAGCACCTGATGCGCAATTATTTGCTGCTTCGGCGTCAGCACAAGCTTTTTAAAGAACTGCAGGCAGTCGCGCACTGTCAGCGCCGTCACCTCGCAGATATTTTTGCCGCCGATAAGAATTGCCAGTGCCTCCGGCTTCAAGCGGCTGCCGTGGCAGGCAGCGCAGGGAGTGCTCGTCATAAACTCCTCCAAGTCCTGACGCATAGCATCGCTGAAGGCTTCACGATAACGACGGCGCAGCACGTTCAAAATGCCGTCAAAGGTTGTGTTGTGCTCCTTGACCTCTCCCTGCAGGTTTTCGTACAGGAACTTAAACTTGCTCTCGCCGGCACCGTCCCACAAAAGCTGCTGCATCTCGGGCGAAAGCTCATTCCATTTGGTGTCGTAGCTATAACCATAGGCAGCAAGCACTGCGCCTAGCTGCTTCATAAAATAGGAATTCAGATTGTTGCTGAAGCAGGCAATGCACCTGTCAGCAAAGCTTTTATCAGCGTCAGGCACAATCAACGCCTTGTCAAACTCCATATGTATACCAAGGCCGGTGCAGTCCGGGCAGGCACCGAAGGGATTGTTGAAGGAAAACAGGCGCGGTTCAATCGCCGGCAGGCTGATGCCGCAGTCATTGCAGGCAAAATGCTCGCTGAAAAGCTGCGTTTCCGTTGCTTCTCCCAGCGTTGCCACCTCCGCAAAGCCATCTGCCAGCTTCAGCGCCGTTTCCACGGAGTCCGTCAAACGCTGCCTGATGCCTTCACGCACCGCCAAGCGGTCGATGACCACGGAAAGGCTGTGCTTTTTGTTTTTCTCCAGACGGATATCCTCATCCAGCGTGCGCACCTCACCGTCGATAAACATACGCACATAGCCTGCACGCCGCATATCGTCGAGCACACGCATATGCTCGCCCTTGCGCCCGCGCACCAGCGGTGCCATAACCATAAAACGGGCTCCCTGCGGCAGCTCCAGCACCTTGTCGACTATCTGCTGCACGCTCTGCTGCTCGATGAGCTTGCCGCATTTAGGGCAGTGCGGTTCACCTGCGCGTGCGAATAAAAGGCGCAGGTAATCGTAAATTTCCGTAACCGTACCTACGGTAGAACGCGGATTGCGGCTCGTGGTCTTCTGGTCGATAGAAATTGCCGGGCTCAGGCCCTCGATGTAGTCCACATCCGGCTTGTCCATCTGTCCCAAAAACTGGCGGGCGTAGGCCGAAAGCGATTCCACATAGCGGCGCTGGCCTTCGGCGTAAATTGTATCAAAGGCCAGGCTGCTTTTGCCGCTGCCGCTTAGGCCTGTGATAACTACCATTTTATTGCGTGGTATTTCTACCGTTATATTTTTCAGGTTGTGCTGACGCGCACCCTTTACAATTAAAAATTCTTGCATATTTTTTACCTCTGTTAACAAAAGGCAGAAGCTGCTCCAGCTGCTGCCGGCGATAGTATGTTTATATTATAGCACACTGCTAGGATAAACGCAGTAAAATAAAAACCACCTCAGCCTCAAGCCAAGGTGGTTGCAGTCCTCAAATATTATTTTACTTCTTCATACAGCGCGCGCACGCAGGCATCTGCCAGCGCACCGATGCTGGAAACGCTGCGCTCCTGCGGCAGTCCGGATGCATCATAGCCAAGCGGCAGCTCGGTGCAGGCGGTCATTACAGGGATGTCGCGCTCAGCCCACAGCTCCTCTACCAGCTCTTTCATAATAGCGCCAGCCTTTGCCAGCTGGTTAGCCTTAACGCAGTTGATAACCTCCTGAGATTTATCGCTCTGCTCCTCATTCGGAATATACAGTGTCAGTCCACGCTTTTCTGCATATTTCTGGTACAGTCCGCAAGCACGTGTGCCTTTGGTAGACAGCATCCAGGCACCCTTTTCCGGAGAAAGCTCTTTGGCAGCCTTAACGGTTTCGTCAACGATATGCAGCAGCGGTACCGGCAATTCATCAGCAAACTGGTCGATAAAGAAGTGTGCGGTATTGCAGGGAACAGCAAGTACATCCGCACCCATATCGCACAGCTGCAGCAAATCAGCCTTCAGCTTCGGCAGCGGAGATTCACCCTTGCCGAAAATTGCTGTGCCGCGGTCCGGGATATCGCAGTCACCGATCATATATACAACAGGATGCTCCTGGTCGCAGTTCGCCGGGCATCTCATAGTGAACTGACGCAAGAACTCTGCAGCGGCTGCAGGGCCAAGGCCACCGACAACACCTAATTTTTTACCGTTTTTCATCATTTTCTTTTCGCTCATATATACCTCTTCTTTCTTGTTCAGCATCGCTTATAGGATTAATAAATTGCTTATAATTTTAGCACACCGGGCTGTTATTTGCAAATATCATAAGCCTATCTGCGTACACAAAAAGCCGTTGCCGGCCACCCCGCAAGGTGACAAGCAACGGCTAACTTTTGTTATTTATTTGCTAAGCCAGGAACGTACATTAGAAGAAGTTCTTGCTTCCTCTTTGTTGACCTGCACCTGTTCAGGCGCATAAAGCAGCAAATCATCGTTAATTTTTTTCACATCGGCATTAATGATGTAGCTTACACCGTTCAGATAATCGAAAATACGATATCTGAGTGCTTCATCAACTGCATCAAAGCATACCATAATGGCACTGCCGTTCATCAGCGAATCAGCATATTCGCGCACGTCCGCAAAGGATTTCGGTGTACGCACCATAATATTCAGATGTCCGGATTTCAGCAGACGCGGACGGGTATATTCCTCCTGCTGCTCTTCCATATCATCAGACCAAAAGAATTTCATTGCTGTATTTTTTAAACCCATGGCCATCAGCCTCCAAACCAAAACAGTTATTTAGACTATTATTCGCTGCCTATAGGCAAAAGTCCTGCTTAGTAATATTAATTGTAGCAGATTTTTAACAGATTGTCAAAAATTATGCCTGAACATTCTTCATACGGCCACGCATCTTACCGCGCTCCAGACGGTCCAGAACCTTCTTACGCATACGGATGCTCTTCGGAGTAACCTCAACCAGCTCATCGTCATTGATGTGCTCCAGAGCCTGCTCCAATGAGAAGGTCTGAGGCGGAATCAGACGAATAGCGTCGTCACTGCCGGAAGCACGCATGTTGCTGACATGTTTCTTCTTGCAGGGGTTAACGTCCATGTCGTCTTCACGGCTGTTTTCGCCAACCAGCTGGCCTTCGTAAATCTTTTCTGCAGGAACAACGAACATGGTGCCGCGCTCCTGAGCGTTGCCGATACCATAGGAAGTGGTTTCGCCGGTTTCAAAAGCAACCAAGCTGCCACGGGTACGGCCGGGGATTTCACCCTTATATTCTTCGTAACCGGCAAATACGTGGTTCATAATGCCGTTACCTTTAGTATCGGTGAGGAACTGGTTACGGAAGCCGATCAGGCCTCGAGCAGGAATCTTGAATTCCATACGCAGATAGCCTGCCATTTCGGTCATGTTCTGCAGCTCAGCCTTACGCAGGCCCAGGCCTTCCATAACAGCGCCCATGAAGTCCTGCGGTACATCGATAGTCAATGCTTCCATAGGCTCCATCAGCTTGCCGTTTTCATCGCGGTGCATAATAACCTTAGGTTTACCAACCTGCAGCTCAAAGCCTTCACGACGCATAGTTTCAATCAAAATAGACAGATGCAGCTCGCCACGTCCGGCAACCTCATAAGCATCCGGGCTTTCGGTTTCAGTAACACGCATGGAAACGTTGGTCTTAACCTCTTTGAACAGACGGTCACGCAGATGACGGCTGGTAACAAATTCACCTTCACGGCCCGCAAACGGACTGTTGTTAACGTAGAAGATCATAGACAGGGTAGGTTCGTCAATCTTGATGCCCTTCAGTGCTTCCGGATTTTCGCTGTCAGCGATGGTATCGCCGATATTAGCGTCCTGCAGACCGATCAGAGCAACGATATCACCTGCTTCAACCTCAGGCACTTCTACACGCTTCAGGCCCTGGTAGGTGTACAGACGGCCGATTTTACCGTTACGGTTGCCTGCTTCGTCCATCAGAATGATGTTTTCGCCGTTGTGGATGGTACCGCGAACTACACGGCCTACAACGATACGGCCTACATAATCATCATAGTCCAGGGTGTTAACCAGCATCTGCAACGGTGCATTAACGTCAACATCCGGAGCAGGAATGTTTTCCAGAATTACTTTGAACAAAGGCTCCAGAGAATTGCTTTCCTCGTCCATGGACAGTTTGGCAATACCGTTACGGGCGGAAGCCAGAACAACCGGGAACTCCAGCTGATCTTCATCTGCATCCAGCTCAATGAACAGGTCCAGAACTTCGTCAATAACTTCATCAACACGTTGGTCGGGGCGGTCAATCTTGTTGATTACAACAATCGGTTTCAGGTGCTGTTCCAATGCTTTACGCAGTACGTATTTGGTCTGCGGCATCGGGCCTTCATAAGCATCAACCAGCAGCAGTACGCCATCAACCATGGTCAGTACGCGTTCAACCTCGCCGCCGAAGTCAGCATGGCCCGGGGTGTCCAGAATGTTGATTTTTACGCCGTTGTGCATAACAGCGGTGTTTTTAGACAGAATGGTGATACCACGTTCACGCTCCAATGCGTTGGAGTCCATAACACGTTCTTCAACGCGCTCGTTAGCACGGAAAACGCCGCTTTGCTTCAGCATAGCATCAACCAAGGTAGTCTTGCCATGGTCAACGTGGGCAATAATTGCTATATTACGAATATCGTTTCTAATCATTATTCCTTTTCTCTCCTTCATAAAAGACAAGAAAAAGGATGCTTGTCAAGTGCATCCTTTCACAGTATTACTAAACTATTTTATTATATGCTTTTTCCGTCACACTGTCAATAAAATTGTCTTGAAAGTTACAGAAAAGCTTGTAAGATGCAAGGTAAAGGGATTAGCGACAAAGCCTTGCATAAACTATTTGCTAATAAAGTAGTATCTTGCTAAACGTAGACATAAAAAAAGCCTGAGAGCTGAACTCTCAGGCTACGCTTGCTATGGCAGGGGCACTAGGACTCGAACCCAGATCGACGGTTTTGGAGACCGTTGCTCTACCATTGAACTATGCCCCTATGGAGCGGAAAACGAGATTCGAACTCGCGACCCCCTCCTTGGCAAGGAGGTGCTCTACCACTGAGCTATTTCCGCATTGGCGACCCGGATGGGACTCGAACCCACGACCTCCGCCGTGACAGGGCGGCATTCTAACCAACTGAACCACCGGGCCAATGTCAGTGTGTCTGACAGTTATATATATTACCATACGTTTTGCGTTTTGGCAAGAGGTTTTTTTGAAAAAATTTTAGAGAAAGTTTTTCAGTGCCAACTTATCCACCTTACCGCTTTCATTATGCGGCAGCTGCTCCATAAAAACAAACTGCTTGGGCAGCTCGTAATCCTCTAAGGTTTGACGCAGCAGCTTAACCAACTCCTGCTTACCGTATTCACGCGCCGCCCCCACAAAAGCAATAAGCACATCGACATCGTCCACATGACGGCAGATTACCGCAGCCTCCTCAACGCCTTGCAGTTCTGTCAGCGCAGCGCACACCCTGACGGCAGAAACCTTGCGTCCGTTAACGCTCACAATATCATCCGTGCGCCCCAAAAAGTGCAGGCGACCTTCCGCATCCAGATGTCCCCTGTCCTTCAGGGAAAACGGCAGCGAGATTTTCTCCACATGATAAGGCGTATCAATGAAAATTTCTTCATTACAAACACTCACCTGCACGCCCTTGAACGGACGGCCGATAAGTGTGCGGTCATCCGTCATTTCCTCGGCCTTGATGTAGGTAATGTAATTCAGTTCGCTGGCGCCGTAGTACAGCGTGATATCAGCATTGGGGAATACCTGCAGCAGTTTGTCCGCCTCCTGCCTGCCCATGCTCTGCGAGCCGCTGATGATACTGCGCACACGCAAATCAGGCTCACGCAAAAATTTAGGCAGCAGCAGCAGCTTGGATGGAATCAGGTAGATTGCGTTCACCGCATAGCGCTGCATCAGCTGCAGCCAATGGCGCGGACGGAAGCGCTCTGTAACTACCAAAGTGCCGCCTGCCGCCAGCACTCCCATATAAATATTAAGATTACCGGTAAAGGCCAAGCTTCCCTGACAAAAAATTACTGTCTGCTCATCAACGCCGAAAACACGGTTCTGCTCCGGGAAAAAGTCCGCCCAGCTATGATAGCTGCGCCACAACAGCTTGCTTTTGCCGGTGCTGCCGCTGGTCATAACGCCCATGCAGGCCGCTTCGGGAATAGCCTCGCAGCTGAACTGCTGATTTTTGCTCACCTCGGTAGCGATAACCGGCACAGTTTTTGTACCGCTATATGCCAGAAAGCTGATTAACTGACGGGCGATGCTGCTTTCATAGATAAAAACCGCCGGAGCGCTAAAATCCGCCTGACTGCGCAGCTCACGCGCTGCTTGCGCCAGTCTTGCGTAGGTATATTCTTCTTCGTCCTCTATAAGAGCGAGCTTATCCTGTTTTTGTTGTGTGATTAAGGTCAAGTAATCCATTTGCTTCACTCCACTCTTTCCAACAGCAGCGCCGTACCTACGCCGCCTGCTGCTGCTACGCTTGCGGCGCCGTAGTGACCGCCCTTCTGCTTCAGTGCCTCCAACAGATGCAGCGTAATTATGCCGCCGCTGGCACCGTATGGATGACCGTAGGCCAGCGCCCCGCCGAACACATTGTATTTGTCAATGCTATTTGGAAAGCTGCGGGCAAACAGCACATCAATTACGGCAAAGGCTTCATTCAGCTCAAAGTCTGCGATATCCTGCTCCTGCAGTCCATGCTTGGCCAACAGCTTTTGCAGTGCGGTAACTGCAGTACGCGGACTTACCAAGGGATCACCGCCGCAGGCTGCGCTGCCCAGCACTCTGGCCTGCGCCTTTAAGCCGTGCTCCTGCAGATATTTTTGCGAGCACAGCACCACAAAGGCCGCGCCATCGTTAATCAGGCAGGAATTGGCCGCCGTAATAAATTCGCCGCCCTCCAGCACCTTGGGCATTCTGTCGAGCAGGCGCTGGCTCATGCGCGGTCTGATGCCTTCATCCTTCACAGCACCGCAAACAGGAGCGATAATATTCTGCAGCAATCCCTGCTCGCGCGCCTGCGTTGCAAGCGCATGGCTGCGCAATACCCAACTGTCCATTTCTTCTTTAGTAATGCCTTCGCGCTTGGCGGCAAGCTCCGCACCCTCCAGCATTACTGTTTCGCGGTGGATCCCGGGCATAAACTTGGCTACGCTGTACCATTCGTCTCCCGTATAATCTGGATGATTGGGATTATAGCCACGTCTTGGCTGCGTAGAGCTGCTTTCAAAGCCGCCGGCAATAATTACGTCAGCCTCGCCGCTGTTAATCTTGGCTGCAGCAATAGCAATGCTTTCCAAGCCGCTGCCGCATTGCACATCTACCGTAAAGGCCGGCACCGAAATATCTACGCCCGCCGTCAATGCCATCAGGCGCGCAATATTGCCGCTGGCGCCTACGCCGTTGCCGGCAACAATATAATCGGGCTCACTCAGCTGATATTTTTCCATCACCTGCTTAAGCACCTCCGCACCCAGCACCTCCGCCGGGATATGACGATATATACCGTTGACTACACCTACGTAGCTGCGCAGGCCTCCTAAAATATATGCATTTTCCATCTTAACACCTCTATATCCGAAAAGAGCTGCCTGCCACCTGCCTTGCGGCAAATAGCTGACAGCTCTAAAATTATACCTTATTTATCTGTTGTTGGCAAAAATACGGTTAATCGGTCCTGCAATTACGGCAGCAGCCAGACATTTAACAATATCCAGCGGGATGAAGGGCAATGCGCCGGTCATAATTGCCTTATCCCAGCCCATACCGGTAATCAGCTTCAGCTGGACAACGCCGAACACATAAATCAGCGGAATGCCGATAACACAGCCAAGCAGAGCGTAACGCTTGAAGTTGTATTTTTCCCCTTTGAAATATGCCAGGAAAACAGCGGTAACCAAGAAGCCGATAATATAACCGCCGGTAGGTCCGAACAGCTTGCCCGGTCCCGCACTGCCGCCGGTAAATACCGGCACACCTGCCAAGCCTACCAAAAGATAAACCAGCATGGTCATAAAGGCCTGCTTAGCGTTCAGCACATAGCCTGTAAGATTTACAATCAAAGTTTGCAATGCAAGCGGAGAAAGTGAAAACGGCAGCGGAATAATAATATACGCAGATACGCAGTTCATTGCTACCATCAGCGCCATCTTAGTCATTTCCGCAGTCTTGTTGACGCTTGCTCCTCTATGATTCTTATTGATTTCTGTACCAGAAGTTGTCATTTTCATACACCAGCCTTACTATAATTCTTTAATCACAAAAACATTTATTGCTCCCACATAAGCAGCAAGCTGACCTTCTGTCCTGTAAATGCACAGCTCGTCGCCTGCGTAAACAGGAGCGACAAAGGTAATGCGCCAGTCCAGCTCCGTCAGCGCCAGCTCACGCTGCAGCCAGGCAGCCATACACAGTCCCGGCACGATGGGATGCTCACCCTTATGGATGACGTTTTCGTCACCTGTATAAGCAACATAATCCGCTATCTCCTGTGTTGTGAAGGAGTGCTTTGTCAGCAAATCGCCCTTAATTGCTTCAGGCTCCAGCGGCTTCGTGCCTAATTTATGCTTAGGCAGTACCAAAAACACCCGCAGCTCCTTAGCCAGACTGCCATCTGCCGCAGTTCCCGCTACACGGATGATTGATTTGCGTTCCTTCGCCAACAGCACCTGATTATCCATAGCCTCCGCAGGCTGATGAATATGTGCTTCTGCTCCTGCCAGTACCCAGCCGCCGAAGAATTTGGCATCGCTGTCCGCCAGCTTATGTGCAAGCTCTAACATTTTTGCATTTTCCTTTCATCTGAGCAGCTTATTGTTATCTGCTTCACGTGCTTTATTATAATGCAAGTGATGTAAATAGTCAACTTATTATACAGTATTGGTTTACCATTGTGTCAAAAGAAATGCCACAAAGCATTTCCCCGCTCACAGAAGGAAGTAAACCGCTCCTCCTATCAGCAGCAGGCCCAGAAAATTGTAGTACAAAAAAGTTCTTACATATTTTCCTGCCTGCGAGGGATGCTCTGCAGCATAAAGTTTATAGGAAATAACGCTCGCCATCGAAGCAATCATCGTACCCAGACCGCCGATATTAACACCTAAAAGCAACGCATCTGCTTCCTTAGTCAAGCCTGCCAGCAGCATAGCCGCCGGTACATTGCTGAGAAACTGGCTGGCCAGCAGTCCGGTTAAATAGGTGCCTGCCGCACTGCCCATCAGCGATTGCTGCAAATAGCTTACCGCAGGACTGTGGCTGATGTTGCCGATGAATACAAAGAAACCGGCAAAGGTCACGAGCAGGTTGTAATCAACCTCCCGCAGGCGACGCCAGTCGCACAGGGCAACTACGCCTGCCGTCAGCAGCAAGGCCCACAGCTTGTCGAACCAATGCAGCACAGCACCGATGTTTAACAAAAGCAGTCCCAAAAAGAGCAGCAATATTCCCTTGGGAGGCTGCTGCAGCTTTGGCAGCTCCAGCTTCAGCACGCTGTCCTTGCCATGGAATAATAACAATAGCAGATAGGCCAGCGAAATTATTCCCGGCACAGCCATTACGGCGAAAAAGCTGCCGGCGGTATAAGCATAATGCGCATATAAAAACAAATTCTGCGGATTACCGGGCGGCGTCAGCATACTGCCAAGGTTGGCAGCCAGCGTCTGCAGGATAATAATCCGCTCCATATCCATCTTTAAGGTTTTGCCGATAACCAGCGCCAACGGCACAAAGGTCAGCAAGGCCACATCATTCGTCACGAACATTGAGCTGACATAGGTCACTGCCAGCAGCACCAGCTCTAGCTGACGCTTGCTGCGGCATTTGTTCAGCAGCTCCACCGCTAGCCAGTCCAGAAAGCGTATCTCCTTCAGCTCCGCCACCACCAGCATGAGAGAAAGCAATATCGCCAGCACATCAAAATCTATATAGGCAAGCTGTGGCCTGCTGTAAAGGCTGCTTACGGCAGCTAAAATAACAGCTATGCACAAAACAGGCTCACGCCGCCAATAATTCTTTATTTTTTGCATCAAGAAAAAGTCACTCCCAATTAGCCTGCGCCGCGCACAGCGCCAACGCCGATACACGCGCCGCACCTGCGTCCAGCAGCACCTGTGCCGCTTCCGCAAAGGTGCTGCCCGTAGTATAGATATCGTCGCAAAGCAGTACATGCTTGCCGCTCACCCTGGCATGCGGCAGCATGGCAAAACAGCCTGCCAGCTCCTGCTTTCTCTCCTCCGGCTTCAGCTCGTACAAAGGCTCCGTGTGGCGCACCCGCTCCAGCAAAACCTCCATGCCCACGCTGCGTCCTTCCAAAAGGCCCGCAAACAGCTCCTGCGGCACATCAAAGCCACGCTGCTTGCGTCGCTCGGGCGCCGTCGGTACGCAGGTAATAAGGTCAAACTGCTGCAGCCAGCGCATTTTGGCCGCGGGCAACGCAAGCTCCGCTTCCTCACGCAGCAACGGCAGCCAGCCTGCCTCACAGTCAAATTTTATTTTATGCAGCGCATCCTTAAACACGCCATCATATTTATAGAGCAGCAACGCACTGTACAGAACATCAGTCGGCAGCGGTGCTGCCTGTCCCGCCAGATATTCCTCACGCGGACAGCAGGGCAGCTGACGCTGCAGCAGATATTCTTTGCGGCACTGCTCACAGACATAGCCGTTGTCAATATTAGTCGCACACACAGCGCAGCGACGGGGAAAAATAAGCTCCTTCGCTACACGCCCGTAATAAGCAAAATCTCTTAACAAACGATGCATCAGAACACCTCGCTGCTTTCCTGCAGACGCTCAGCCAGCAAGCTGTAACGCCTTTTTGTCTTGTCGTTTTCCACAGCGGTACGCACCGCGTTTTTGCTGCCGACAATCAGCACTTTTTCCTTAGCTCTGGTCACAGCCGTATACAGCAGATTGCGCTGCAGCATGATATAATGGCTCTGCACCATGAGCAAAATAACGTAGGGATATTCGCTGCCCTGCGACTTGTGCACACTCATAGCGTAGGCCAGCTGCAGCTCCTCCACCTCACCCTGAGCGTAGGTAACGTAATCACCCTCAGGACGCTCCGGAAAGGCTACCGTAACATTTTTTCCGTCTATCTTAATTACACGGCCGATGTCGCCGTTGAAAACATCTTTTTCGTAGTTATTGCGAATCTGCATAACCTTGTCGCCAATACGCAGCACGTTGCCGGGTATGTTAACCTCAGGCTTGGCAGCAGACGGCGGATTAAGATATTTCTGCAGCAGCTTATTCAGATTCTGCACCCCGCAGGGATTCTTATGCATCGGCGTCAACACCTGCACCCTGCGCCAGTCACCGCCGGACGTAAGCTGGGCATAGGTACGCGCTACGAATTCCGCAGCATCCTGCTCATTGGCAAACTCCTCCAGCGCAAACTCGCTGTCGGCACCGGCAAGAAACTCCGGCATCTGGCCACGGTTAATCTTATGCGCATTACGGACAATCGGGCTGACCTCTGCCTGACGGAAAACATTTTCCAGACGTACAACAGGCATTCTGCCCGAACGGATCATATCCTTAAGCACCGAGCCTGCACCCACGGACGGCAGCTGGTCCACGTCACCGACGAAAATCAGACGGCAGCCGCCGGGAATTGCCTTAAGCAGATGATAGGTCAGGCTGATATCGAGCATCGAAGCCTCATCGATAATAATTGCTTCCGCATCCAAAGGATCGCTGTCATCCTTGCCGAAGCACAGGCCGTCACCCGTAGGCTGGTATTCCAGCAGACGATGCACCGTTGCCGCCGGATGACCGGCAGAATCAGCCAGCCTGCGTGCAGCGCGACCGGTAGGCGCAGCCAGCAGAATGCGGCAGCCAGCCTGCTCCAGAACGTTCAAAATACCCTTAACGACGGTTGTTTTACCTGTACCGGGACCGCCGGTGAGAACGAAAACGCCATGCTCCAGCGAAGCATAAATCGCCTGACGCTGTGCCTCTGCCAGCGTAATACCGGCATCACGCTCCCACTTGGCAATAACCTCATCCGCATTCACGCGCGTCACCGGCTTTGCCTGATCGCGCAGCTTCAGCAGACGGCGCGCAGTCTGCACCTCAGCCGTATACAGATATTCCGGATATATCAGGCGAATACCGCCCATTTCTTCAGTGCGCAGCAAATCCTGCTCCAGCAGGCTGCTGAAAACATCCTGCACCATGGAAGTATCTACCGCCAACGCTCTTGCCGTTTCGCGCACCAGCAGCTCCTCCGGCACGCAGGTGTGTCCCACGCCTGCGGCCTGCGTCAACGCATAAGCAATGCCTGCGCGCAAGCGTTCCTCGCAGTCATGCTCCATGCCCATAGCCATAGCAATTCTGTCCGCAGTTTTAAAACCTATGCCGGTAATATCCTCCGCCAGGCTATAGGGATTCTCCTTAATGCGGGTAATCGCCGTAGCGCCGTAGGTTGCCTGCAGGCGAGCTGCGTAACCGCTGCTCACGCCGTGCGCTTCCAAAAACACCATCAGCTCGCGCAGACCGGAAAGCTGGCTGTACGATTCACCGATAGCGGCAGCCTTTTTGGCGCTGATGCCGCGTACCTGTGCCAAGCGCTCGGGATAGCTTCCCAAAATCTCCAGCGTATCCGTTCCAAAGGCCTCCACAATTCTTGCCGCCGTCACCGGCCCTACACCCTTCACAGCGCCGGAAGCCAGAAAGCGTTCAATGCCTGCTACCGAAGTTGGCTGCAAAACCTGCAGTGCCTGTATATCAAATTGTCTGCCGAATCTGGCATGCTCAATCCAGTTGCCTTCCATAGCCACATTTTCGCCCATGTACGGCGCATTGCCATGATAAACGGCAGTAAATCGTCCCTGCGCCTTGCTTTCCATACGCAGCACGCTGAACATGCCGTCATCGCTTTGAAACACTATATCATCAACTATCGCTTCCAGCTTTTCCATTTTCTCACCGCCACACAAAACAAATGTTTTAACTATAGCTATTATTATAACATAGTTTTCTCAATTAGGATAGTAATTTGACTTTACAAGTATTATAATTTTCGCTATAATTGAATGAGATATGCACTATATATTGTTTCCGGCAAATCAGCGCCCTGCACCTGAACCGGCTTTGTATTATTGTAACTATAAACATGAGGAGTTTTAAACATGCAACCCAAAAAATTTACAGGAAAATTAATAGCCATAGATATGTATAACTGCGGCGTAAACGAAGTCAACGACACCGAAAAGGCAAAGACTCTGTTGCAGGAAGGCTGTGACAAATACCAGATGAACAGCCGCGAGCTGCTTGTTTGTCAGGAAGAAGGCCAGAGCGAATATTCCATCTCCGCACTCTGCAAACAAGGTCATGTAACTCTGCATGTATATCCTAAGCTCGGTTTTATTGCTGCGGATATTTTCAGCTGCTACGACGATGCCGACCCTGCGGGCATGGCACGCTATCTGCGCAGCGCTTTTGACTGCGACAAAGCCAAGATTACCCTGCTGGACCGTGGCGATTTCGGCAGCAAATACGATATGAAGCCTAACCACCGCTCCAACATCAAATTCATCCGCCGTACCCAGAACGTTACCAAAAACGTCGGCGCTCAACTGAAAAAAATGATGCTCAAGCCCCGTGGCATCTAAGCGGGACTATAAGATAAACTTTTCCAGGGGTTGTATGAACAGCCCCTGTTTTTTCTTAAACCAAAGGAGATTTTTCACATGAAATATTTAATGTGGGATGTAGACGGCACCCTCATTCTGTCCGGCGGTGCCGGCAAGGATGCCATGATTAAGGTTATCAAGGATTATTATTTTCTGGATGCCTTCGATTTCAACAAATCGCTGGCAGGACGCACTGACTCGGATATCATCAAAAGCGTTGTTACCCGTCTGCGCGGACGCTGCAACAGTGCGGAAGCAGCAGGTCTGCTTATACGTTACCATATGGAGCTTCCCAAACAGCTGCCGCTGCATAAGGGCCGTGTTTTGAAAAACGTGGAGAAAACGCTGCAATACTTCTGCCGGCCTGATAGCCGTTACTGCAACTGCCTGCTCACCGGCAACACCAGCACCGGTGCCCATCTCAAGCTGCAGCATTTCGGTCTGGACCAATATTTTAACCACGAACACAGCGTCTTCGGCGAAATCAGCGAAAACCGCGAAATGCTGGCTAAGGTTGCCTTCCACCGTCTGTATATGCAAAATGAAGAAGCCAAGCCGAACGAGCTGATTTTCATCGGCGATACGCCTAATGACGTGCGCTGTGCCAATGCCATCGGCGCACCCTGCCTGATTATTTTGGAAGGCTCCGGCTATAAGCCTGAGGATTTTTCCGAGGTTAAGCCTTGGAAGATTATCGACCGTCTGCCGGATGATCCCAAACAGCTGGAGCTTTTGCTGGATGAAACAGAAAGCTATGCAGGAGGCCAAAATGCGTAAGAATTTTTTCAAGACTGTGCTTACTCTCCTGGCTCTCGGCTTAAGCAGCACAGCTTTTGCCTACAGCAACAGTGATTTGCATGCGGTACTGAACGGAGCAAGCTGCCCCGGCGGTGACCTTTCTGGTGCCGATTTATCGGGAATGGATTTATCCGGACGCGATTTTACCAACACCGATTTTACGGAAGCACGTCTGGATGCTACCAAGCTGGACAAAGCCAAGCTGCAGGATGCCTGCTTCCAGAGCGCACTGCTGCCCAACGCCAGTCTGCGCGGTGCCAATCTGGCATATGCTAACCTGCGCTATGCCAATGCCTCCGGCAGTGATTTTACCAACGCCAGCCTGCAGGGAGCATATCTTAACCGCTGCCAGCTGCGTGGCGCACATCTGCTGAACGCTAATCTGCAGCAGGTCAAAGCTCAGGAGGCTTCTATGGACGGCGTACAGGCTGATTACGCCGACTTCAGCTTCGCCAACCTGCCCTACAGCTGGCTACGCCGTGCCAGCCTGAAAAACGCAATTTTTCATGGCGCTAACCTGTACAGTGCCCATCTGGAGCGCAGTGACCTGACGGAAGCAGACCTGCGCAGCAGCAAGCTGGGCCACAGCAATTTGAACAACAGCAAGCTGGACAAGGCGCTGCTGGACAAAGCATTTTTGGAATACGCTGACCTGCGCGGTGCGGACATGAACTATACGCAATTCGGCACAGCATTTTTGGATAATGCAAAATTGGATAAATAAATAAGCTTGAATGTCAAAACCTCGCTTGTGCGCAGTAGGCGCATAGAACTGCCTCCCAAAAGTTAAACCTATAAATTAACGATCTGGAGACCAATTTTTTGGTTCTTTGTCAAATTTTGTGGTATTTAAAACTTTAACCTCATATGCCTTGCACAATTGTTCTTATTTAACTTAACTATCCTCAAATCTATCTGCATTTGAGGATAGTTTTTACTTTTAATTTCAAATGAAAAACTCAAGCAATTTCTATTACTATGAACATCTCAAGAAACTAATCGACTAAGTATTGGTATTTGTTTGAAAGCAAGCGTAATAATATAACAACACAATAAAACAACACCACATAAAACAAATGCATACAACATTGGTGACATATGTATATTAGCTTGAACTGTATTCCATAAGAAATCGTTTAAGATAGAGCGTTTCATAATATAAACATGAAGTAAATAAATACCAAATGTACATCCACCAAGTGAAGTTACAGGTTTCGCTAATTTTTCCAAAAATGTAGAATGTTCATTCAAATACTGGCACGTAACAAAAACAGCAACACAATTTATCAGTACAAAAGTGGAATGAAATGCCTGTGAATGCCCCTCATCACATACTCCCATGATTCTCGCTCTATAATATGTTAAGTAAGAAGATAACAAAATAGTAGCAATATTAATCATCCATAAAATCATAATTCTTTTTTCATTCCAAAAATCTCTTTTCCTAAAACTCAGAAAATACCCAGTAAGTGGAAAAATAACTATACTTGACATTAACCATCCGATAGAAAGATTTCCGTTTAATACATGTCTTCCTTGAAAAAGAAGATATTGAGCACTTGGAATAACCATAGCGAAAACAATATAGACAAAAAACATGTACATATATTCTTTATCAGTTAGGCTCTGAGCAAATCGCTGCAATAAAGGCAATGAGATCAAAAAAGCAATATATACATACAGATACCAATACGAAAAATTCCAATTACTATCATAAAGACGACTAAAAAAAGATAACCATTGATAGTTTCCATGTTTAACCGCAGCTAGATAATAAAAAAATGACCATATTCCTAAAACAACCGAAATATGAAATACCCGATGAACCCATATTCTTTTTATGGATTCACCCTGACGATTTAGCATAAGCGCTCCTGATATCATAAAAAACAATGGAACCGATAGTTTGCAAAATATGGATATGAAAAGATATATCCAATACTGCATGCTATGCACATCATAAAGTGAAAAAAAGAAAAAACCTGTTTTCCCAGTATGATTGAAGATTACAAAGAACACTGCTATAATCCTCATCAACTCAATATCCAACCGTTTATTTTTTTCCATAATACATCTCCTTTTTGATAATTTGGGATATCTTCGGTATAGTCCATTGTGATTAATCACTATTTTTTATGTAGGAACTTAATCTTAACACAAAGGTATAACAATGGACTATTTTTATTCGATTTTTCAGGTGTACAAATTACCTAACGGTAAAACTCCACTGGTTTTTCTGTTTAAGGCTGAGTTTTGTCCCAGCCTCATAAATCTTCATTTCTTGCAATTTGCGATTTCTTCCAATTCGTACTCAATACCAACAAACATCCCTGTACTAACCAAAAGCTTTTCATAACAGCAGAATTACCAAAGTTATATTCTGTCATTCCTTGTAAAACTAAAGCTAAACTGGAAACACACATCATTAAAGCATACGGATTATTTTCTTCAATAAAGCGTTTAAAGGAATAAAAGATAAAGCAGAAAATTAATGTAAGAAAACCTGCGAATCCAATAATGCCGTTTTCTGCAAGCATTTGCATAAAATTATTGTGTGCATGGCTAAGCTTAGGCTCTTTTGCCTTATGAGAAATATACTTATGCTGATAATTATCTTTATACTGTCCTAAACCAACACCGGTTACAGGATGATCTTTAAACATATTAAACGCACTGTGCCATATTAAAATACGCTCAGTATTCGACTGATAATTTGCATCGGTAATTGAACCAAGACGTTTGCTAAATGGTTGATAGGAACTTATGCTTGCGCCAAAAGCAATTAATACTATTAAACTAAGTACCGCTAATTTATTGCCTTTTAAGATGTAATATATTAATATTAGCAAAACAACAGAAGCTACTGCCAACCAAGCTCCTCTTGTTGAGTTAAACATCAGAGCAACAGAATTCAAAATAAATAACCCCCCTGCTAACCACTGCCATCTTCCAGATATATTCTTCTCCAGGAAACTTATAAAAAGTATTGGCAGATATATGCAAAAATAACCGGCAAATGTCATGGGATGCCCAAAAAAACCGGCAGCACGAATATGATCCACAAGTCCTTGATATATCAAATATAATCCGCCGACTGTAATACCAATAATTGAAAAGACTAATATTTTTTTAGCAGTCTCTGCTTCTTTTATTGCCAAAGTAACAATAAAAAACGGCATCAGACGCCATAACCATAAATCGCTCCATACCTTTAAGCCTTTGCCAATATCTCCGCTAGCAAGTGCTGAAACAAACATAGTAAATATGAAAACAGCAATAGCAAGATAATATTTTTTATCTATTATATATATTGTCTTTCTATTCTTTAACAAATAAAGAAAGAAACATAACGTCGCTATACCAAGCATCACATTCCCTGCAGCAATGGAAACATAAGATATCAACGCAAAAGCTGTTATAGCGCTACCACAGTATTTATCAGATTTTGTTAACAAAAAAAAACACTCCTCTTGTGTAAAAAACGCTGTCTCATTATATAATGAAATCGCACGTTTGATAATTTGAATAAAAATAGTCCATTGCTGTTAAAGAAGGCGTTGCTCACCTAGAGGAATACTATGGTACTAAATTCAGTCATTGTACCAGCCCAACCCGCAAATTGGGACCAATTCCTCAAACTTGGATCATTGCCTTATTTTACTACCTTCTTCAAATACTCCAAAAACTTGTCCTTTAAATCTTCTCTTCTCAGCGCATACTCCACCGTCGCTTCCAGATACCCTTGCTTGTCGCCAACATCATAGCGTCTGCCAATAAAATCATACGCATACATATTTTGCTGTTTTGCAAGCACCTTCAGTGCGTCTGTCAGTTGAATTTCACCGCCGCGGCCAGGTTCAGTACGCTCCAAAATGGAAAAGATCTCCGGAGTAATAACATAACGACCAAGCACAGCTAAACGACTGGGAGCTTCTTCCACTGCAGGCTTTTCTACCATGTCATTTACTTTGAAAATACGCTCAGCAGCAGTAGCTTCACTTGCAACAATACCATACGAAGAAACCTTTTCTTGCGGTACGGTCTGACAGCCAAGTACACTGCCACCCGTTGTATTATAAACATCAATCAACTGTTTAAGACAAGGGTTTTCGTCATTATACACAACATCATCACCCAGAAGCACCGCAAAAGGCTCATCACCCACGAAGGATTTAGCACACAAAATAGCATGTCCTAAGCCTTTAGGTTCTTTTTGGCGAATATAGTGTATATTAATATCGGCTATAGCTTTCACCTGCTCCAGCAAGTCAGCTTTGCCATGTTCTTCCAAATTTAACTCTAATTCCGGATTACGGTCGAAATGATCTTCAATAGCACGCTTGTTGTGACCGCTTATAATAAGAATATCCTCAATACCGGAAGCAAGTGCCTCTTCAATGATATATTGAATTGTGGGCTTATCTACGATAGGAAGCATTTCCTTTGGACAAGCCTTGGTGGCAGGCAAAAAGCGAGTGCCTAAGCCAGCAGCGGGGATGACTGCTTTAGTGATTGGTTTCATTTCAATTCTCTCCTAACTTTTATTTTCTATAGTCTTGCACAAAACTATTATATGATTTGTTGTCAAAAAGTTCATTATCTGCGAAGTACTCTGCGCAGCTTGCTTTTTTTTCATCAAAATTTATTCTTTAGATTTAATTCTAAGCCTTGGTTCACTTAATACCTCCTAACTTCTACATAACAATCCTCTCCTTTTCCTACAGAGTGGAACAGGGCATTCAAATTTATGAATTGACAGTACCGTCCACACGAAGGCGCATCTATCGCTTTCTTCTGCAGCAGCTACTTCCTCCAGATGGTAGCTTTGGCTACAGCTTGCCAGCACCTGTCCCAATGGTAGTTTGCTGCGCAACAGGTGGCTCAGCAGCTCCGGTACGTATTGTAAATTGTTCAGATATGCAGGCAGTTTCAAGCTGTTGATGAACAGTTCAGGATCCTACTCCAATTGTAGGCGTATGTCCGGTAGGGAAAAGTCAATTGTGGTATAGCCAGCGGCAATCGTGGCAAATAACCGCTTGTAATATGGAGTTCCGCAGTTGTGGAGAATTACGAGGGTATTATTAAGTTGGAGATTGTGAAGTGTGTTTTTAATGGTCATATATTGCCTCGTGAAAAAGGATCTGGAGGATAAACCTGTTTAAGCGTAAAATGTTTCTATAAGCACTAAGCTACGCTTTTCTCAAATATGATTCTTCCGATTTTTTTACTGTAATCATTTAAAGTATTATATAATTTAGATTGTGTAAAATCATAAGCCGCAATTAAAGTCTGCAATATATATTTATCTTTTGTATTTTCTGATTCCATATGTTCAAAATAACAACACATCAAATACAGTGCATCGTGACCATTAGTTATATTTAGTAGGTCATTTATTGTAGTCTCATCATCAAGGCTAGTTTGCACATCATCGATTGCTTTTTCTATGATTGCTTCTTTCTCAGGGTTATCTTTTAATAAATTAATTTTAAGTTTTTCTATGTTTAAAGAATTAGAGTTTTTGTTAAACGCATTAGCTATACTTAATCCTCTAAAATTAATATTTAAGTTTTCCATAAAGCTAATTCTTCTAAGATTACTGAGCCACTTAAGTTCTTGAAAGAGTTTATTGTATACCACCTCACTACCAACTATCATACCTGGTGCCAAAATCGCACAAATATTCTTGTAAATTTTATAGTCGGCTAAAAGCATCATCTCCAGGCAACAATGGTCATAATAAAATATACGCTCTAAAGATAATTGAGTATCATAATCTAAATCGCATATTCCTATCACTGATGCATGATTCGCTTTAGTAACTATCTCTTTTACCCCTTCTTTCCCTGAATATGACTCTATTATAATTACGGAATTGGCTACCTTATGTGTAAAGAATCTAATATCATCGTATCCCTCAACAATAATGAACATGTTTTCTTTTCTCATGTCTGCATTAATAGACAATTTTATTTCAGTCAAAATTTCTTCTTTTCTAAGGTTAGCTTTAATAGAATTAGCACCCATACAATTCACCTAAATCAATTTGCAAATCCCATCTGTTATTGATTATTTGAGGAGAATGCGTTGCAACAATGACCTTTAAGTTACCTAATTCAGCCACTTTCTCCAAATCTCTCATAAACATCCTTTGCCATACTATATGTAAAGATATTTCTGGCTCATCAATCATAAGAAGTAACTGCCCATCAGTTTCAAATATTAATTCGTAGAACAGTACAATTTCCTGTTTTTCTCCAGATGAAAGTAGATCTAACTCTATTGTTTTTCCATTATCATCTTTAACTACAATTCCATCTTCTCTAGTTATATAAATCTTTTTAAAGTTTAATCTTTCATTAACTATATCTGTATATAAATCTAATTTATCTATAAACTTTTCGAATGCTGCATATTTTTCATCGAAATCATCAAAATATATTTTTAATGCTTTGGAAAACTCAGCTGAATACTGTTCAGCATTAATCATGGGTAGGTAAGTCAAATCATAGTTGCTTAGTCTGCTAAATTTTTTTTGTGCATCCCTCATTTTTTTGTCAAACTCTTCTACACCACTCAACCCAACTTTGGTTGACAATAATCTTTGAGGGTAGGTACTGTCAAGCGCATTTGCTTTTCTAGAATAATTCGCAGTTATCTTGTTAATTTTTTCTTTGATTTTATTTGGAAGTTCATTAATGACATCAATAACGTGTACTTTATTATCTTCATCAAACTCTTTACTTATTAAGCGTTGCTCGGTAATTAGTCTAACGTTCCCACATTTTTTAGATGCTAATTTCATGGCCTCGAATGTATATTTGTATTTTTTGAGTTGCTCATCATTGAATCCGAGGACGTCTTTAAAATAATCCATATCTTCGTCTATGCCATCAAATATATGAAAAGATAGTTCTTCTTGGTCAAAATATTCTCTAGATCGCAAATCAAACCACTTCCTAGGAGAAGTCCTTCTTAGCCAAGGTACACCCAATGCCATGGCTCTAGTTATAATTGGGGTTAACAGGGTTTTACCATTTATCGCCAATTCCTTATGCCTTCTACTGAAACTCTGTTGAATACTGAAAGAATCACCATTGTTGAAATAAAATATTATCTCACTAAATTCTAATTTATAGAAATATCTAATATCTGCTGCACTCAACGCAGATATTATTTTTAAAATTGTAGTCTTACCAAAACCATTAGGTCCTGTAATTATTGTTATATTATTTCGGTCTAACTCAACAATGTAATTAAATCTACCGAAAAGCTTTTCGATTACCAATCTAGTAATCATTATTAATCACCTCCAATATATACTATCCCCTATACCCATTAGGATTCTTCCGCTGCCAGTTCCATGCATCCCTGCACATATCCTCAAGATCCCTTTTGGCTTTCCACCCAAGCACCGCCTGCGCTTTGCTTGGATCAGACCACACATCCGGTACATCACCTGATCTACGAGGTCCAACCACATAATCTACTTTTACGCCATTAGCCTTTTCAAAGGTCTGCACCAGTTCCAATACGCTATATGGTGTGCCTGTACCAAGGTTAAAAATTTCTATACCTTTATGCTGTACTGCATACTCCACGGCCTTCACATGCCCTTCTGCCAAGTCCATTACATGAATATAATCACGGCGACAAGTACCATCCGGAGTATTATAATCGGCACCATAAATCGTTAGTTTATCACGTTTTCCAGCAGCTACTTGTGATACGTATGGCATCAAATTATTAGGAATGCCTTGCGGATCTTCTCCTATCAGACCGCTTTCATGAGCACCGATTGGATTGAAATACCGTAACAGCACAATGGACATATCCTTATACGCAAAGGCAACATCCTCCAAAATCTGCTCCATCATGTATTTCGTCCAGCCATAGGGATTAGTACAATTGCCACGCCCCATATTTTCCACACAAGGCATTTGTCCAGAGTTACCATATACAGTTGCCGAAGAAGAGAATACCATATTCCTGATACCAACTTCCGCAATACACTCCAATAGCGTAAGGGTAGTATCAATGTTATTACGATAATAATCAATTGGCTTTTGCACGGATTCGCCTACTGCTTTCAAGCCAGCGAAGTGAATGACACAATCAATTTTATAATTGCTCACAATTTCGCGGACAGTATCCTTTTCCGTTACGTCCGCTTCATATAGTGTTACCATCTTGCCTGTGATTTGCTCCACCCGCTCTATCGCTTTTGGGGAACTATTACTAAAGTTGTCTACTATGATAACTTCATGCCCAGCTTCCACTAACGCCAATGCGGTATGTGAGCCAATATAACCGGCACCTCCGGCAAGTAAAATCTGCATAGTAGTAACCTCCAATACTAACCTTTATACAATTTGCTTTTTGTAGCATGAATTATATATTGCATTTCTTCCCTATTTCTAAAAATCAGCAACCATGTAACCGTGGTAACAACCATGCACAAAATCATACCAGCCACAAAATTTATTAAATTTACTTTAATAAACAAATAACCATATACCAATTTGCTAACCACTGCACAGATCATAGTGACAGCAGTAAATTTAAAGTAATCTATAAAATAATCCTTCAATTTAAGATTAAGCCCGTACCTAAATAACACATAAGGCTCCACCCAAAAGCAAGTCGCTAGCGTACTGATTATTGCACCGCACACCACGCCAATGGTACCATAATGAATAGCAAGGTAAATAGAGGCAGCCAAATTAATAATAGATTCTGCTATGGGTTTATAACGATCGTGCCAAAACAAACCGCAAGCGTCCTTATACATACAGACCGCTTTACGCATATACATAAGATAAAAGGATACCACAATGCATAAAACAGTAATGCTGTCAAATAGATAAGCTTTGCCCAGCCACAGCCCTATAAAAGGGTTAAACATAACATATAAACCTACGCTTATAAATGCCGCCTGAAAGGCTGTTAATAACTCAATTATATGAAACGCCCTTTGCTGCTGATCTTTACTATCCACCACCATCATATTGCCAATGCTGGCTGTTATAGCCTCAAAAAACTTACCAGCAAAAGCATTCATTGCAGTAATAACCATATAATAGTTGCTATATAAACCTACTGCTGTTAACCCAACAAATTTTGACAAAACAATATTTGAGCTTGAAAGCACGGCTATGCCACCAACTTTATGGAGCAGCATGGCTTTTGTGTTCCGGATTATCTGCCCTTTTATAGCCTTATCCAAAGTGCCAGCAGTCTCTTTTAAATATTGGTATTCTTTGTTTGCTTTGTTAGCTATTGTTACATTTTCCAATACAGTGCCCAAGAGCATCAAAATAACAAAGCACCAATAGCTAGGAATAAACCACAAAAAGGCTACTTGCAAAATGCCGACAATCGTCTGTGCAGCAGCTTGATAAATATTTACGTAGTATTGTTTTTGATCCGCAATCAACAAATTCCGCTGATATGACCAAAAATAGCTGACCGCCGTATTAAGCAGGAATACTAGATAAAAATAATGCAAATCCGGTATATCCGGCTTATCCTTAATCAAGCTATCCAGCCACGGGTAAAGGCACAGCCCGGCAACAAGTATCACCACACCAATAGTTATATACACCCTTTTGAACAGCTGCATAATTGATTTTATTGTTTCCTTGTCGCCAACGGCTAAAGGCTTATACATGCTGTAAACAATGGCAGGTGCCACGCCTAGCTCTGCTAAAGATAGCATTGCAAGGATATTAGTAAACAAGCCATTTATGCCTAAATATTCTATGGACAAGGTGTTTACAAAAGCCATACGTACCATGAATTTCAAAGCATTTACTATAATGTAATTGATAAAGGAAAATTTAATATTTGCACCTATTTTATTAACTTGCATTTATTATAACCCTTGTTTCTTCTGCCCAAAACACATTACATAACCTAAACCGAGCAATACATATGGTAGGTAAAAAGCATTTGCTGTATTACCTAGCCAAGATACAGCACATATAACAAGCCCCATAAAAACTATTGCATAAGCTTGCCATTGATTACTATTTTCAAAAACTAAACATTTCCAAGATTGCCAAATTATAAAGAAGAATGGCAGCACAAATAATACAAGCCCACCTATACCATCTTCCGCAAAGCGACTTGTGTACTCATTTAAACATGGATAAGAAGACTTCCATTGCTTTTCATGCATCTGCCTTATCCACATTCGTATTTCGCCGCTTTTTAGATTTTCTTTTGGCATGTACTTTTCAAAATAGTATTTTGTGTTTTCACGTCCTACGCCAATCAGCCAATGGTCTGCACCCATTGCCAATTCGCTTTTTATAACACCGTATCTTGCAGTATTACTACGCTTATTCTCGCTAGTTACTGAAAGTAAATTGTCGTCAATCGCCTTAGAAACGATAATGTTCCCCTCAGTAAATTGAACAACATGCTTACCAGAAAGTGTATTACTGCGGACAAAATTTTGGACTGTATAGTACCCACCAAAACCAATAACCACACACAACCACGTTGCTAAACAAACCATAAATACATTATCACGGATGCACTTTCTCTTTATAACCAATACGAAAGTAAACAAAATAACAGCAAATAAAAGCATAACATAAGCAGTCCTTGCTTGTGACATAAAGACAAAGTAGGAGTATGCAGCTACAGCAAATGCCCCCAAATATTTATAAAACTTCTTTATAGATAGCATTGCCATAAAAGCCAAAGGCATAACAGCACCTAAAAACAAACCAATATTAGAAGGTTCCGGAAATAACAACCTCATCTGATTTTTCCACAGTAATGGCGGATGCCAGCCATAGTGTTTGGCTATTGGATACAAATATGGGTTAATTACTTTTAATGCATCTGATCCCCATTGTAAATTCATTAAGTAAGCAGTCTCCAAAATGGCATACAATATGAATAAAAGAAAAATTACTGCCATTGCATTCTGAAACAAAACAACGCCTTTTTTATAGTCATGATAAAATAGATTATATACCCATAGGGCAAACCCAAAAGTAAAAAATGCATTTACTATAACAGTCTTTGCTAAACGCAGAAAATGTAGTAGCTTTGAACTCGCCTCATAATCAATATTATTCAGTACAGGAAAAAAACGCATTAAAGTATCCAACTTATCATTATTCAGCAAAGTATAATCTATAAATTGCAAATTATACCCAATACTAGCAATGCTCACACCACATAATAAAACAATCCATACCCGAAAACATTTCGGTACATAAATCTGCTTTTTATTCTTAATGACATCAATAGTCCAAAACAGCAACCCTAAAATTACAAAGAAAATCGATAATTTTGTAGTCATATATCCAAGGTATACTTTTATAGGATGTATAAAATCGGAAATGGGTAATGTAACTATCGTAATAAAAAATAGTATTTCTTGGAATTTAATATATTGATTTTTCATTTATTCATCCTACTTTTTCTATCAGATTAATCCATTTAGCTATAATAGTTTCCTTCTTAAACTTATCAATATTACCATAGGCATTATTAGAAAATTTTTGCCGTAATTCGGGGTTTTCAATAAGCCTGCAAATTTTCTTACTCATTTCATCAGTATCAAAAGGAGCAACTAAAAAACCATCTATATTATTACGAATAATCTCAGATGGTCCTGTTTCTATATCAAAACTAACTAAAGGTAACTTTTTAGCTTTTGCCTCCAGCAGTACCATAGGCAACCCCTCATATTTAGATGTCATTACTAAAAATGAGTAGTCACTATACAATTCATAAAGATTATCAACGTTACCCTTTAGACTCACTTTATTTTCTAAGCCATTCTCACTTATTAATTGTTTTATATACTTTTTATATTCAGGCTCTCCATCACCATATATATCCCAGCACCAGTCCTGATGAAATGTTAATACCTGCTTTGCTACCTCTACAAGTACTTCATAATTTTTTTCTTTCGCAATCCTGCCAACACTGATTATCTTTTTTGACTTATCGTTATACGTAAGATTATTAAGTAGTAATTTTTCTTCTATCCAATTATAAATATGTTTAGTTACTTTTTTTGAGCAACCAAAATCATAAGTAAATTTATCAGCATCACTTTTTGTCAAAAATACTACATGCGTTGAGAAAAAACGATATAACAATAAAATCACTTTACTTAGTAATTTAGTTTTAGGTGTAATATAAAGCCTATCATAACCACTTAGACTACTATGTTCGCAATAAATAATGCTGCATTTCTTTACAAACGCAATCAGCACAGTAGCAAGTGCAGCGTATCTCCCAACCACCAATACAATATCTATATTTTCATCTTTTACAGTTTTGAGTAGATTTAGATTCAAAGCTAATATACTATATCTAGCCCTCTTTTTTACGCTACAAAGAAACCGCTTTTTGATATTCTTACAGGTCTCGTATTGATACTCATTTTTAAACCACGTAATAAAAAAAACGGGCATTTTCTTTGATATTTCATTCGCAAGATTACAAGCAACTCTTTGAGAGCCACCTTTTCTTTCCATGCTATCACTTAAAAAAGCTACCCTTTTCACTCTCTTATCCTTTCTAACAACTTATCTATCTGCTCCACTGTAAAATCTTCTTGTGCAAAGGTATCCATGTCAACAAGATATCCCATAATATACTTCTTCATTCGGTCTTTATTAAAGTACTTATAGTATGATCTGCCCAATATTTCTACTGGCTTATCTAGAATCATAGCTTCTAATGCAACAGTAGAATTGATAGTAACAACTTTTTCTGCATTACTAATAACTTTGAATGTATTATCATTCACAATTTTGAAATGATATTGCTCACGCATTCTTAAAAGTTCCATAATAACATTCACATCTTTTTCAGCTGGATGTAGTTTTATTACTAAGTCATAATTTTCATCATCAGCCTTCTTTATCATTAGCTTTACTGCGTCAAGCAATCCTATATCACTATTTAAAATTATCTGTGAATCAGAGGCTACTTGCATAGGGAAAAAGATATACCTATTTGACTTAATATCATAGTTATCATACGTAATTTTTAATTTTTTAGCATTTATCCACTGCCTAAGCTTTGCGCCAAAATCAAGCTTACGTACCTTTATGCCCGTTACCAAGAAACTAAAGCGTGACATTATACCATAATAAAAATTAAATTTCTTCACGCACACCGCTTGTTTTACAACATGGTTACGCATATTACTTGAAATGTATTCTTTGCGCCAATCCTCATAAACGGTATCCTCCACTGTATACTTATCTAAAAGTTCAATGTTTCTATATAAATAAGAACAAGCATTAGATCCTTCTTTGTCCCAAAATGTTTTCATAGGAATATTTGCTAACTCATAAAACAAAATTGGTATACTGCTTTTCTTAGCAAAGTCATGCAACGCAAGTTCAGCTACAGTTACACCTTGCGTAGCTAAAATTAAATCAGTTTTTCCTATTTTAGAGCAGAAATATTTGATAGATTTAAATAATATTTCCGTATTATGTTTGTCTATGGTTTTTTCAATATAATCTTTTCCTCTAAATGCTTCAGTAATATCACATTGATAGTCCGCTTTTTTAATTAAGTAAACATCACCCTTTACAAATTTTCTCAATCTGCAATATATAGCCATATCTAAGCATAAGTAACTAAGTCTATAATCTAATTCTAAAAAAGCTTTCTCCATTTTAATGAAAAAATTTACATTTTGATTGCTTTCACACAAAACTAAAACACTTTTTGTCATACTTTCCCCCTAATTTGTCATATATGATGGTAAGCGTATTCTTGTCCAAGTAGGGCTTTCCAGCACCTCCCCCACCTTTATGCATAATCGTTATACTTTTCTCGTATACACATATCTATGCCGCTAGGCAATTCTCCTAATCGCATGAAAAAATCATCTTTTTAAAACATTAAAAAACTATCTAATATTTTTCAACACCCTCCCGATAAAACAGCAACCGTCAAACCATGTTAGCATTAAAATCATAGCCACTTTCCTGTTAACAGGGAAAAGACTATTCATTAAAAGCATTTTACTAGAATTTCTTAACTCCATTAGTAGCTTATTCTTTATTGCGATATTCGCTGCATTTTCTTCCATGCCATAGTACGCAACCATTCCTAGTAACGTAAAATAAGCCTTTTTATACCTAAAATCGGCTAAATTTTGTATTTCTTCACTATAATTTTTCGAATCAGAAACTACATTTCCCCATGCATCTAGCAAGTCAAGGTTCTTAACTTTAAATTTTTGAGTAGTTATACTGTCCAAATTTTTATAATAAAAATACATTTTCTCGTCTATGTATACTACTTTTTGTGACTTACAGAAAAGCTTATATACCGTATAAATATCTTCATTTAGCTTACCCACGGGAAAATCTAAGTCTATAAATAAACATTTATCATAAAGTTTTCCCCAAGCCGAAACCAATTCTTTTTCTAAGTATTTTTTCTGAATAAGCTCCCCAGTATAAATCGCTGTTTCGCATTTACCTAAAACATGCCGAGCTGCATTTTCTGGTGTCCGCAGATAATCGCAGCAAGCAATTTGGGCACCTATTTCTTTTAACTTACTATATAGAACCTGCAGATAATATCGGCTAATATAATCATCACTGTCAATAAACGTAATTAACGTACCAGTGGCATGCGCTATGCCGTAATTTCTAGCATCTGACAAACCGCCGTTCTTTTTATGGTATACCCTAATTGTGTCGGGATATTTTTTCGCATATTCGTCGCATATCAGTCCGCTTGTGTCAGTCGCCCCGTCATCTACCAAAATAATTTCATAATTAGAAATAGTTTGTTTCAAAATAGAGTCAACGCATCGTTGCAAATACTTTTCCACGTTGTATACAGGCACAATTACAGATATTAATTCGCTCATTTTTGCTTATCCCTCAATGCTAACTTATAAAACATTGTTCTAATTTGATTTGGCATTAACCTAATAATCATTCTTACCAAGCAGTTATATATATAATTTGCCAATGTAATATATCCTGTGCTATATAAGCACTTTTGAAATAACAAATCCTGCTTTAAATACTTCAATCCGCCACGCCGTGAAAACATATCACCATCAGCACGAACATTTACAAGGTATTCCGGTAGATTTGCAGCTTTATACCCTTTTTGCAGCATTCGCACCCAAAGGTCATAATCTTCAAACCATAAAAAATCACGGTAATTCCCGCTGTCCAATACAGCAGATTTTTTGTAAAAAACTGTCATATGCCTAAAAGGATTGCGCTTTTTAGCAAATGTTAATATTCCGCTATGGTTGCATGGCAAATTAGTAACTGAATCCGGCTTGTCCGGACAGGTAGAAAACTCCTTTATACAAGTTCCCAAAAGCGCAATATCTTGATACTTTTCTAAATAATTACGTTGCTTTTCAAAGCGTTCTGGTTTACAAATATCATCAGTATCCATACGTGCTATTAATTCATATGAGCACTGCAATACACCATCACGCAAAGCCAAACCCAAGCCTCTATTTTTTGCAAAAGGCACTATCTTAAAAAGTCCCGGATATTTGACACAATATTCTTCCAGCGTCCTATCCAGCTCCTCAGTTAATAAACCGTCCTTTACCATTACTATCTCAGCTGGTTTAACAGTTTGGTTTATAACGCTATCCAATGCCTGCGCCAAATATGCTGGCTTTTCATTTTTATATAATGACATCAAAACTGAAAACTTTTCTCCCATCAATAAGCCCCTTTTCTCAACAAAACAACCTTAAACGTCTTAAACAGCATAACAATATCAATCCACACACTCCAATTGCGCACATACCAGCTGTCAAGCAGCACGCGCTCGCGATATTCGATATCACTGCGTCCGCTCACCTGCCACATGCCGGTAATACCTGGCTTCACCATCAGGTAATCGCCAACATATTCGCCGTAACGCTCCAGCTCCTCCTGAATAATAGGCCTTGGTCCGACAAGGCTCATTTCACCCTTCAGCACGTTAAAAATCTGCGGCAGCTCATCAAGGCTGGTCTTGCGCAGGAAAGCACCACTTTTTGTAATGCGCGGGTCATTCTTAAGCTTAAAATCACGTTCCCATTCTTCACGCGCAGCAGGATCATTAGCCAAAAGCTCTGCCAGCTTTTCTTTGGCATCCACACACATACTGCGGAATTTGTAGCAGGGAAACGGCTTGCCGTCCTTACCGATACGGATATGCTTAAAAATTACGGGGCCGGGGCTGTCCTTATAAATCCAAACAGCAATAAACACCAAAATCGGTGAAATCGCAATTGTACCAATAATTGTCAGCGTATAGTCAAATACCGTTTTCAGCATTCTGTTAAACGGTCTTGCCAAATTATTCTTCAAGCGCAGCACAACCAGCTTCTCATTAAACAGGCTCTCAATTTCCAAACCGCCCGTCGGTATACCAACAAAGTTCGGAATTACACCGATGTTTTCCACTAAAGGCTGAATTCGGTAAATCAGCAAACCCAAAGCCTCATCCCGCAAACCCGGCGCAGCAATAAACACGCGCTTCACACCGGTTTGGGCAATAACCTTTTCGGCATCAGCAAAGCCTCCCAATACCGGATACCGGTCCAAAATACCATGCTGTACCTTGTTATCCTCTAACAGGCCGACAATCTTATAACCCATGCCAACGTCACTGTTAATTGCCTGCGCAAGCAGCTCTGCCGTTTTGCCAGCGCCTATAATCAGCACCGGAATCTGCAGCAGCTGTTTTTTTATCAGATACTTCTTAGTTGCATAACGCAGGACAGCAATAAACAGGAAAACCAAAACGGCAAAAAGCAATACAAAAAGCCTGCTTGTCCTTGCCGCAATTTGCGCTACATAAAGCACAAACACCAATGCTACCGTACCATACAGGCAGGAATGAAAAATTTGCTCAACCTCTTTGTAAAAAGGCATCCGTCGGCTGTAAAGCTGGCGCATATTAAAAAATACCATATAAAGAACGGGGAAAATCACCCAAAAATTCAACCAGGAAATATGCAAACTTGTTGCGTTAAAGAAAAAATTGCGCAAAAAAACTGCGCTCTGCTCCGCTGCCACAATTGCCAGATAATCCAACAATACAAATAAAAATATTAAAACGATTTTTTTGTTATTCTTATACACATCTATACTCCCCTATTTGCAATATCGATAAATCTGCTATTCCTTGCGCAAATAAATTTGATTGTTATTTAAGTCATGCTATCCGCACACTTATTTAACGACTATTTATCAAATTTTATTATACACTCACGCACCTATATAGTCAATCAACTACAAGGTTAAACCTTTATACTCTTTCATTTATACCATTATTATGCATCGTAACAACTGGCTTCTTGTTTTTATTATTCAGCAACACCTGTTATATTAAAATTCACCGCCCATCGGCAATTTCTTCTAGCAAAAAAGCTCCGGCAACCGCCGGAGCTTTTTTTGCGCAACTATTCAGGAATAATCCTGTTTATTAATCGTCAGTCCTGAGGATAAAACCCAGAAGGAGCATAACTGAGATTAATCATAATATTTTTCACTTGTGTATAGTGGTTCAAAATCATCTTGTGAGTTTCACGACCGATACCGGAGGTTTTGTAGCCGCCGAAGGGAGAATGTTCCGGAATCTGATTGTAGGTGTTCACCCACATACGGCCGGTTTCCACGTTGCGTGCTACACGGATAGCCTTGTTGATATCCTTAGTCCAAACAGCACCGCCAAGACCATATTCACTGTCATTAGCCATAGCCACAACCTCATCCTCATCGTGGAATTTGATAACTACGGCAACAGGTCCGAAGATTTCCTCCTGCGCCACACGCATATCGTTGGTTACATTGGTAATCAGCGTCGGCTTCATAAATGCACCCTTGGCCAGCTCGCCCTTGGTAAAGCGTTCACCGCCGCAGGCAATAGTAGCGCCCTCCTGCTTAGCAATTTCAACATAGCTCAGGATTTTCTTGATTTGGGTTTCGTTGATTTGAGAACCCATCTGAGTATCATCATTCCACGGCAGGCCCACCTTAACCTTATTGAAAGCTTGTACTAAAGCCGGTACGAATTTATCATAAATGGTATCCTGCACGAAGATACGGCTGCCGGCACAGCAAACCTGACCTTGGTTAAAGAGAATACCTAATTGAGCACCATCGATGGCCTGATCAAAATCGCAGTCATCAAAATAAATGTTGGCACTTTTACCGCCCAGCTCCAATGTTGCCGGGATAATGCGTTCTGCCGCCGCCAAACCTACATTGCGGCCAACCTCGGTACTGCCGGTGAAGGCCAGCTTGGCAAAGCCTTTGTGCTCCAGCATATATTGACCGGTTTTGCTTCCCGCGCCGGTAATAACATTGAAAACACCTGCTGGCAATACGCCGTCAATCAGACGTGCAAATTCCAAAATAGAAAGGCTTGCTTCCTTGGAAGGCTTCAGTACGGTGCAGTCGCCTGCTGCCAACACCGGCGCCAGCTTCCACGCTGCCATCAGGAACGGGAAGTTCCAGGGAATAATCTGACCGACTACGCCGATAGGCTCACGCAGGATGATAGACAGGAACTGTTCGTTAAGTACGGAAGCCTGACCTTCCTCCGCCAGGATGCAGCCGGCAAAATAACGGAAATGCTCCGCCGCCATCGGAATATCCACGTTCATGGTTTCACGAATCGGCTTGCCGTTATCCATGCTTTCTACCATTGCCAGATGTTCTTTGTTAGCATCAATAATATCGGCAATTTTATTCAGCAAAGCGGCACGCTGTGCCGGGGTAGTCTTTTTCCAGGTTTTAAACGCTTCCCATGCTGCTGCGGAGGCTGCCTCTACATCCTCACGGCTGCCTTGGGCGCAAACTGCCAGATGGCTGCCGTCGGCAGGGCTTTCTGCATTATAGGTTGCGCCGTCGGATGCGTTGCGCCACTCTCCGTTAATATATAAACCATATTGTGCTTGTAATTTTACTTTTTCCATAATAATGATAAACCTCCTCATTTGGCTCTTGCCCTTCACACCATTGTGACGGGACTTGTTTTTTTGATGTCACTATTGTATAATCAAAATGGTCCTATTAAAAGAATCAAAAAGCAAAAATATTTTAGAACCAAGGAGAAATATCACTCATGTTAACATATGATTTGGATAAACGCGGCAGCACACCGCTCTATGATTACTTATACCAATGCATCCGTCAGGATATCATCAGCGGCAGGCTGCAGGCAGGCGAACGCTTGCCCTCCAAGCGCACGCTGGCACAGCATCTGAGCGTGGGCATCATCACCGTGGCCAACGCCTACGCCCAGCTGGCGGTAGAAGGCTACATCACCTCGCGCGAAAAGAAGGGCTACTTCGTAGAAGACGTCAGCAGCTACCGCGTGCGCCGCAAAGCTGCAGCAACGATGCTGCCGGAGGCAGCGGAGCGCGAATACTTTGCCGACTTCAAGGCCAACCGCATCAGCCTGCAAAACTTCCCGCTGGCTACCTGGACACGCCTGATGCGCGAAACGCTATCCGTGCACAACGAAGAGCTGCTCAAAACTGTTCCCTACAAAGGCGTCTACGAACTGCGTAAGGCTATTGCCGACTATCTGGCACATAACCGCGCTATGCAGGTTGATCCTTCGCAAATTATCATCGGCGCCGGTACGGAATATCTTTACGGCCGCCTGCTGCAGATGTTCGGCCATGCCTGCACCTTCGCCATCGAAGAACCGGGCTATAAAAAATTCGCCTCCATCTCCGCCAGCTTCGGCAATCCCTGGAAGTACATCCCCATTGATGACAACGGCCTGATGATTGACAAGCTGGAGGAAAGCGGTGCCGACGTAGTACATCTTTCCCCAGCCAACCATTTCCCTACCGGTATTGTCATGCCCGTAACACGCAGGCTGGAGCTGTTTGAATGGGTTAACCGTATCCGCAAGCGCTATATAATTGAAGATGATTACGACAGCGAATTCCGTTACACCGGTCGCTTTATCCTGCCGCTGTACGCGCAGGATACGCAAAGCCGCGTAATCTACATGAACACCTTCTCCAAAAGCCTGGTTCCCTCGCTGCGCATCAGCTACATGGTGCTGCCGCCGCGTCTGCTGGAGCGCTATGAGCAGACCATGAGTTTTTACAGCTGCACCGTATCCAGCTTTGAGCAGTATACGCTGGCACGCTTCATTTCCGAAGGCTATTTTGAACGCCATATCAACAAAATGAAAAACTACTACCGCGAGCAGCGCCACAAAATTCTGGCTGCCATCCACTCCTCGCCGCTAGCCGCTGTTTCGCAGATAACCGAACGCAACGCCGGTACGCATTTTGTACTGCATATCAACACCAAACTGACGGAAGCAGAAGTACGCAAGGCAGTACTGGCAGCAGATATGTGCCTTTCCTTCTATTCCGATTACAGTCATAATACCGAAGAAAATAACGGCTGCACGCTCGTTATCAACTACGCCGCCATTGAAGCGGATAAAATCACCTCCGTAATCGAAAGATTAAGCAGCCTGTTCCCCGAATGCAACCAGATAAGCTGAATAATTACAGACCAGATTTAAGCGCACACTAAAAAAGCATGCATCGCTTTACTTTGTATCTCAACCGGACATCCAGTATTATTGGTACACAGCAAGCAATGCATGCTTTTTGCTTTAATTTTTACAGCTCGATTTTCTGTACGTTGGCAATAGCCTCTTTAGCTTCCGCAATGATACGCTCCATAACATCCTTGCAGGGCAGGATATCATTCAGCACGTTCAGGCTCTGACCGCACATAACGGTACCGTTGGTAACATCACCTTCCACAAGACCTCTGCGGTTGGTGCCTGTACCCATCGCCATCAGCTCCTCTTTGGGAGCACCGGCAATTTCACGCGCAGTATAAGCATCGGTAAAGGCATTGGAAAGGCAGCGTACACCAAGATTACGGCTGTAGCCGGTTGCTACGCTGTCAGTATCGGTTGCCTTGACAATAGCTTCCTTAGCAACAGGATTTGCCGGGCATTCCTCAGTCAGCAGGAAACGGCTGCCCATCTGCACACCTGCAGCGCCCATCAGCAAAGCTGCAGCCAGCGCACGACCGTCGCTGATACCGCCTGCAACAAGCACCGGAACAGATTTAATCTGCGGCAGTACGTTTTCCATCAGCGCCATGGTAGTCTGCTTGCCGATGTGACCACCGGCCTCCATACCTTCAATAACCATAGCGTCAGCGCCTGCAGCTTCAATGCGCTTTGCCAGCTTAACATTAGGTACTACCGGAATAACCTTGATGCCTGCAGCATGAAAAGCAGGAATATGCGGTACCGGGTTGCCTGCACCCAAGGTAACAAAGGCTACCTTTTCCTCGCACAGCATAGCAATGATTTCCGCAATGTTAGGAGCCATCAGCATAACGTTAACGCCGAAGGGCTTGTCGGTCAGAGATTTTGCCTTGCGCACCTCGTCACGTGTCCATTCCACGGTACGACCACCGCTGCCGATGATACCGGCACCGCCGGCGTTGGAAACTGCTGCAGCCAGCACAGCGTCACTCGTCCACGCCATACCACCTTGGATAACAGGATATTTTATACCTAAGAGCTCAGTTAATTTAGTTTTCATGATAATCACCTCGCAACATTTTTACACGCCTATTATATACTATTCTCCACGCAGTAATCGTGAATTATTTTTAAACTTTACCAAGTTTGTAAAGAATGTAACTAAGATGCAGTTTTTAAGGTGCAAGCTTACACTTAATTGTAGTTTTTTGTCCATAAAATTTGACATCAGGCTATAAAAATTGTAAAATTTTATGAGTACCCTGAAAGACTTCAGGACTGTTGTTTTTTATTTTTAACCGTATTGGCTGCAATAAAAAGCATTAAGGTCGAGGCGACTTGATGTATATGGTGCTTTATCAGCAGCTTGCTAAGTTCATTCCACGCAGGCTGCTCAGAAAGTGCCGGAGACGAAGAAGGTTGACGATGGCGTACATTCTGTACGTCGAGGAAACCTGATGATGTATACGGTGCTTTATCAGCAGCTTGCTACGTTCATTCCACGCAGGCTGCTCAGAAAGTACCGGAGACGAAGAAGGTCGACGAAGGCGTACTTCTTGTACGTTGAGGCGACCTGATGAAGTATACGGTGCTTTATCAGCAGCCCTTACGGTAGTAGTTATTATTTAAGGGAAAGAGGTCAAAGAAAAATGCGCAGTACACAAGTAAAAAAAGGTTCAACCCGCGCAGCCCATCGCTCTCTGTTCTATGCAATGGGTTATACTGAAGAAGAATTAAAGAAACCGTTAATCGGCATCTGCTGTGCCGCTAACGAAATCATTCCGGGGCATATGCATCTGGATACCATCGCTAAGGCAGCCAAATACGGTGTGCTGGAAGCTGGCGGTACTCCGATTGAGTTCCCGGCTATCGGCATCTGCGATGGCATTGCCATGGGCCATGACGGTATGAAATATCCGCTGGCAAGCCGTGAGCTAGTTGCGGACAGCATCGAAGCTGTTGCTAACGGCCATGCGTTTGACGGCTTAATCCTGATTCCGAACTGTGATAAAATTGTTCCCGGCATGCTGATGGCAGCAGCTCGTCTGAACATCCCGACCGTTGTTGTCAGCGGCGGTCCGATGCTGCCCGGTCGTTACCATGGCAAAGATATCAGCGTATCTACTGTATTTGAAGCTGCCGGCCGTTTTGAGTCCAGTCAGATTAATAAAGCAGAGCTCAGAGAAATCGAGCATTGTGCATGCCCGGGCTGCGGCAGCTGCTCAGGTCTGTTCACTGCAAATACCATGAACTGCCTGACTGAGGTTCTTGGCATGGGCCTGCCTGGCAACGGCACTATCCCCGCTGCTTATAACGGCAAGCGTATTGCTTTGGCTAAGCACGCAGGCATGGCTGTTATGCGTCTGCTGGAGGAAAACGTTCTGCCTCGCGACATCATGACGCTCAATGCCTTCAAGAACGCTATTACTGTTGATATGGCTATCGGCGGCAGCTCCAACACCGCACTGCATCTGCCGGCAATCGCTCACGAAGCAGGCATCGACCTGCCGCTGGAGCTGTTCGATAAAATCTCCAAGAAAACTCCGTACCTCACTAAGATGAGCCCTGGTGGCAGCCACCACATCGTTGATTTGAACGAAGCCGGCGGCATCCCTGCCGTTATGCACGAGCTTGACCGTCTGAAGCTGATTAAAAAATCCTGCCAGACTGTCAGCGGCAAAACTGTCGGTCAGATTATCAAAAATGCGGAAATCCTGCGTCCTGAAGTTATTCACAGCGTAGAAAATCCGTACAACAAAACCGGCGGCATCGCTGTTCTGAAGGGCAATATCGCTCCGGAATGCAGCGTTGTCAAGGAAAGTGCTGTTGATCCTTCCATGAAGGTCTTCAGCGGTCCGGCTAAGGTTTATAATTCCGAGGATGAAGCTATTGCTGCAATTTGCGCACAAAAGGTTGTTTCCGGTGACGTTGTCGTTATCCGTTACGAAGGCCCGAAGGGTGGCCCCGGCATGCGTGAGATGCTGAACCCGACCTCCGTACTGGCAGGCATGGGTCACGACAAGGACGTTGCACTGCTTACCGACGGACGTTTCAGCGGTGCTACCCGCGGTGCCTGCATCGGTCACATTTCTCCGGAAGCACGCGAGGGTGGTAACATCGCATTGATTGAAAACGGCGATATCATTGAAATTGATATTCCGAACCGTACCCTGAATGTTAAGCTGAGCGACGAAGAGCTGGCTGAACGCCGTAAGAACTGGGTTTGCCCGCCGCCGAAGGTTAAGAGCGGTTACCTGGCACGTTATGCTGCTTTGGTTACCTCCGCTGCTACCGGTGCTGTGCTGAAGGTTCCCGGTCAGGACTAAAAGAATTATATAAGCTGAAAAAGCAACTCCCCATCTTTCTTACCGCAAGGTAAGACGGATGGGGAGTTTTTGCATAAGAAAAGAGGCTGTGAAGTGGTAAACTTATTTTAGACACAGAGGGGGTATT
>ULVK01064713.1_pt1 | contig 76103 bp, 64 predicted proteins | sample 1959311 | NCBI WGS metagenome assembly ULVK01 (sample SAMEA4835783, study PRJEB28245) | human gut metagenome | biome: gut microbiome; material: fecal sample | place: Denmark | collected 2008 | reverse complement strand
CCCTTAATCGTGTATTGGATGATAGTTGCGGATTTTAGGAAGCCTTGAAGTTGGGCAAGAAACTCTATGGCGCAACTTACAAGTTCCTTTTTATGAACGTTGACACATTCGAGAAGTTCGCATCCCAAGAGGAAGTTTACAAGAAGTGTGCGTCATTCGTTCAGAACGTTGTTGGTTCACAGGATGCGCCCGACCTTGCAACGGTCAATGCGTACCTTGCCAAGAAGAAAGAACTTTATCGCGGTTTGCAAATCATCGTGATTGACCAAGACATCACGCTTGAACTTGCGGACGGTTCGCGCTTGACGGAAAATCCGTTTGAGGATGACGTGATGTTATTCAGCGAAAGCAAGGTTCTTGGCAACACTTATTGGAAGAAACCAATTGACGCAAAGGCAATGCCCGGAAGCGTAGCCGAAAAGGTTATGCACGGACATACGCTTGTCAAGAAGTATTCCAATGAATCGCCCGTTCAAGAGGTTACGGAGGGAATTGCGAACCTTTTCCCCGCGTGGAATCTTGCCGGACGTTCCGTGTTGATGCAGACCAACGCAACAAGTTGGAAGAAAAACTAACATTCGCCGCCGGGCGTGCGCATAACACCCCGGCGGCATAAAAGCAAGATGGAAATATGACAAACAAAGAATACTTGATTAAGTCGTTGAACGGCATGAACCTTTCGGATGATGACATTGACATCATCTTGGTAAAAGCTGGATTGGATGGCGATGCAGACCTTGACATCAAGGCGTGCGACACGGCGGTTTACAAACGCTTTTCGGTCATCCTCAAAGGCACGATGCAGAATGTGAGCGAGGGCGGATATTCCGTTTCGTGGAACATTGATGCCATCAAGTTGTTTTACAACGCCCTTTGCAACGAACTTGGCAAGGAAAATGTGCTTGTCAACCGTCCGAAGATTCGCAACCGTTCAAATATGTGGTGATATGGCAAAGATTGTTCAATACCCGCATTTCCTATTCATTGAGGAAACCCCGGATGCCGTACAGGATGAAAAGGGTTATTGGTCGGAAAGCGAATCATCGCGCAAGTTTCTTTCCCGATGCCGGGAAGAAAGCGATGGCAGAAGTACGGAATACCAAGTTGCCGGGGGCAAGTCCTACAAGGCAACATCCGTCATTCAGTTGCCCAAGTCTTGCCCAAAGGTAAACAAGGGCGCACGCGTCATCATTGCAAACGATATTGATTGTTCGGACATCCGCATTTCCGGAATATGCTTGAACTTTGATGCGGCACAATTACATTCACGATTATGGCTATAAAACCGAATTTCACAAAAGACGATGTGCGCAAGCGATTCGATGCGTTCTTGAATGAGATTGAGAAAAAGCAGATTGCCCGGTTGCAAAGACTTGGCGAAATGTGCTTGGTCGAAGCAAGGACAAACAAGGGTTACATGATGCAGACGGGCGCGTTGCTTTCGTCAACGGGTTACGAAGTCTTTGTTGATGGCGTTGCCATCCATTCCCAATTCGATGCGGCAAGCGGCGCGGAAAGCAATGCAGCCGAAACGGGCATCAAGTCCGGACAAAGCATCGCGGAAACCATCGGAAAGGGGACAAAGGGCATTGCCCTTGTGGTTGTAGCTGGAATGAATTATGCCGCCTATGTCGAAGCGAAAGGATATAACGTGTTGTCAAGCGCGGAACACCTTGCAGAACGGGAATTGCCCCGAATGTTGGAGAAACTTATTTCAAACATCAAACGTGCGGCAGAATGATAGATTCATTTGAAACAAACGAAATATTGATTGGGTTGTTGCGTGGCAAGACATCCGCCAAGGGCGGTTGTTACCATGAGGGCGACCGACCGGATAATTCAACGGAAGAAGATATTGTCGTGAACACGGTTGATTTGGCGATTGATACCACCCCGCAAATTGGTACATCGAACGTCAACATCTATGTGAGCGACACGCCGAAGAAGATAAAAGGCAAGATGATGTTGTCCGCTAATAACCCACGATTGAAAGCCTTGGCAAGAGAAGTCACGGCAATCATCCGTAATTCGCGGATTCACGGAATCAAAGCAATACCCGGCGCGATGTCAATCATGAACGAGCCGAACACCAAGCAGCATTTCGCGAACATCCGCATTGATTGGAATATTCAAATTTAATTTTTCATAATTATGGCAGATAGAGCATCAGTAATAACACTTGGTTTGTGTGAAATCCAAGTTGGCACGGCAAGCGCGGCGGGTACAATGCCCGCGCAGATGGCGAAGATTGGCAAGACTTACAAGGACACTTGCAAGATGACCCAAGATGCCGCCGATGTCACCGAACATTACGAGGAGGGCAAAGCCGCCCCGGAGGTTCGCAAGAAGTCGCGCAAGATGCCGACCTTGACGTTTTCCATGATGGATGCCAATGTTGATGACCTTGTGTCATACGTTGGCGGCGCAAAGGTTGGTGAAGATGGATGGGGTTATGATGGTGACGAGGTTGTTGCCAACAAAGCCATCAAGGTTGTAACCGAACAGGGACTTGACTTTGAGATTCCCAACGGCGACATTGAAGCGGTAATCAACGCGGATATGAGCGCAAAGGGAATTTTCCTTGTTGATTTTACCGTCACACCTTGCGCGGTTACGGCTGGCAAAGCCTTGCGCGGCGTTCCTAAAAAGGGGTAAGGCGCGGGGCATCATAACAAACAAGAAAACCCGAAGTCCCCGGAGGTAACAAAAACGCCTTTGGGGACTTTTTATTTTTTATCAACATGAGCAGCGAAAAAGACGAAAAAACACTACTTGAACAGGAACGCCGGGAGTTGAACACCATCATCGGCAAGGGCGTTTCCTTTGAGGTCAAGGATGTGGAATTTGAAACCAAGACGCGCTTTTGGGGGTTGGTCAAGAAACACATCCCGCACGAAGTTACGCGCAAGTTCACAATCCAAGAACCCACGTTGTCAACGCTTGACCGCCTTTCGGCTGAATGGGTGGAATTTGCAATTGACGAACAGGAATTGCAGAAGCCCGAAAGCATGAAAGCGGCGCGCACATTGGCGCATTTCCACGCAAGACGCGCTGCAAAGGTCGTTGCCATCGCCGCATTGGGTGAAGAACGATTGATTCCCAAGCCTTGCAAAGCTGGCACGATATGGGTTGAGGATGAAAAGAGATTGGAAGAATTGACGGACTTGTTCGCCCGGAAAATCAAGCCATCCCGATTGCATCAGCTTTACAACATCGTGAACACCATGAGCAACTTGGGGGATTTTGTGAACTCTATTCGATTGATGTCAATCGAAAGAACCACCGTGCCGAATCGGATAGAGTAAAGCAAAGCGGGCTAAATTCCCCGCTTGGTCGCCGGGGTGCGATATGTGAGCATTTCGGTTGGACACACGATTATTTGCTACATGGCATTGCGTGGTCGGTTGTGCAACGCATGATGATTGACGCGCCAAGTTACGACAACACGGATGGCGAGGTTGAGGAAATCACGTTGACGCAAGAAAATAGTGATACGATTTTGAATTATGTAAATTCTTTAATGTAGAAATATGGCAGATGTAAACGGGGGCGCATTGTCCTTTACGTCCATTATGGACAACGACCAAATGAACGCGGCGATTGAAGAAACATTGCGCCGTGTTCAAGGCTTTTCGGATGCCGTTGTTGGAAGCGGTGACACGATGGACAACACAACGCAAGAAATCGTTGAAAGCATCCAAATCCAAAAGCGCGTCATCGAAGAATTGGAAAAGACCGTTGCGGACTTGAACGAACGCATCAATTCCGTTGAACCCGGCACGGCGCAAGATGCGTTGATTGAACAAGCGAACGCGGCACGCGCGGAACTTGACGGGGAGAAACAAGGCATGGTTGCCTTGATTAACGAATTGAACAACTTGCAACGCGCCAATGAGGGTGCAGCATCAGCAAGTGAGGACATCCGCAACGGACTTTCCCAAATCGGCGCGGCGTGTGAAATGCACGAAAACGCGATTGCCGCCCTAAAAAAAGAATATGAGCAAATAACCCAAACGATGAACGGCTCGTTGAAAAGCGGCAACGATAATGAATATCGTGCCTTGCGTGACCGCGCCCAAGCCATCAAGGGTGAAATCGCAACCCGCAAATCCTTGTTGAACGAGTTGCGCGAGCAATCAAACGCGCTGGAAGATGAAGCAAGCCGGATGGAACAGGCAAGGGCGGCGGCGGAAAACACCGCACAAGCCCATGTTTCCTTGCGTCAGCAAATCCGCGCATTGAAAGAAGAAATGGCGGATGCGGTTGCCAACGGCATTGACGAGCAATCCGAAGCATACAAAAGGATGGTGAATGAACTTGGACGATTACAGGACATCCAAGGCGACATCCAATCACAAGGAAGCGTTCTTGCAAACGATGAAGCGACATTCGCGGGCGTTTTGTCCGGTTTGAATGGTGTTGTTGGCGGATTCACGGCGGCACAAGGCGCGGTTGCTTTGTTCGCCGGAGAAAACGAGAATTTGCAAAAGATTATGTTGAAAGTCCAATCGTTGATGTCAATCACGATGGGATTGCAACAGGTGGCGCAAACCTTGAACAAGGATTCCGCATTTTCCCTTATCACATTGAACAAGGCAAAGGAATGGTGGAATAACTTGTTGGCGGTCGGTCGTGGTGAACAAATCGCATCCACGGCAGCAACGGCGGCAGATACAACGGCAACCATCGCATCCACGGCGGCAACAACCGCAAATGCGGCGGCAGAACAGGCGAGCAACACCGCCAAGACCGCAAGCGTTGGAGCAACCACGGGGGCGGCAGCAGCGCAAGCCGTACAAACCGCATCGGCAACCGCCGGAACGGTGGCGAACATCGGACTTGCCGGGGCGTTCCGCATGGTCGGCGCGGCAATCAAATCCATTCCGGTGTTCGGTTGGATTCTTGCCGGAATATCCGCGTTGATTGCGCTTGTGTCGCATTTCGTAAGCAAGGCAAACGAATCCAAGAAAGCAACCGAAGAATGGTATAATGCCATTGCGGAAAACGCTTACAAGCCCATTGCATCCATCATGGAGTTGTCCGACAAGTGGAATGCACTTGGAAACGACCTTGAAGCGAAGAAGCAATTCATCGAAAACAACAAGAAAGCGTTTGAGGATTTGGGCGTTTCCGTTCGTGATGTGGTTGATGCCGAAAACGTCCTTGTTGCCAACAAAACGGCGTTCATCAATGCGCAAATCGAAAAGGCGAAAGCCACAATCTATTTGCAGCAAGCGCAAGAAAAGGTCAAGGAACTAATCAAGAAAGAACAGGAATACAACGCGATGTCGGACACAAAATCCATGTGGGTTCAGACATCAACGTTCGGCACGGGCTATTGGGTGGAAACCGCCAACAATGAAAAGAAGAAAGCGAAAACCGCCCTTGATGGCTTGCGCGCGGAAATATCAAAGGGATTTCAGAACGCCGCCAACGCCGAAAGGAACGGATGGAACATCCTTAAAAAAGCCGGAATTGGTGCAACGCAAACATACACGAAAGGTTCACTTGGCGCGATTGAACAAGCCATTCAGTTGAAGCAAGAAGCCTTGAAACACCTTACCAATAACGATGATTACAAAAAGGCTATGGCGGAAATTGAGAAATTGCAGAAGCAAGCCGACAAAATCACCGGAAAGACAACGACATCATCCAGGAGTGGTGGCGGCAGCAGTCATCATCGTTCATCCGGTGGAGGTGGCACGAAGAAAGATGCGTTCCTTGAAAAGCTGGCGAAGTACAAAAGCGAATATTCCCGCTTTTTGAAATGGGTCAATTCCAACGACCCAATCATTCAGCAAGCGGCGAAAAAGGAATTTGACGGGCTTTTGAAACAGGGTGCAACGTACATTGATTATTTGAAGAACCAACGCGACATCATCTTGCAAGTTGACGTTGCCAATCGTTCCAAGACGCAAAACAAGCAGTTGCGCCAACTGAATGATGCCATCGCGGAAGAAACAAAGAAAACCGTCCTTGAAGCGTTCAATAATGAATTGTCGGATTCCCTGTCAAACGCAAAGACCGTCATAGAAATGTTGAACGTCATCGAAGCGAAGCGCAAGCAGCTTGCCAACGATGGAACGGAACTTGACAACGCCGAAAAAGAAGCCCTTGACAATGCCGAAAAGCAAGCACAGGAAAAGGCGAAGCAACAAACGGACGCATTGTTGACCGAATACGCATCATTTGTGGAGCAGAAACGCCGCCTTGAAGAACAATTCAACGCCGACATGGAATTATTGACCCGCAAGCGCGCAAAGGCATCCACGGACGCGGAAAGGGCGGAAATCGACCAAGCAATCGCCAACCGAACAAAGAAGTACAACGCGGACACAAGCAAGGTCGGCGATTATGATGCCATCTTGAACCAATATGGCGGATATGAGCAGAAAAAGGAACGCATCGCGGAACAATACGCCGAACGCCGCCGGATTGCAGAATTGAACGGCAACAAAGATTTGCTTGAAAAACTTGCAAAGGCGGAACAAGACGAACTTTCCAAGTTGCAAAGCGACTTGATTAAAAATTCCGGAGATTGGCAAAACCTTTTCGGCAACCTTGACGAGTTGACAACAAAGACCATCAAGAAGCTAATCGCCAAAATTGAGGGCATGAAAGCAACCATCGGCGTTGACTTGAATCCGCAAGACTTGAAAGCCTTGACCGACCAATTGAACAAGGCACGTTCGGAGGTTGAGAAGCGCAACCCGTTCACCGCCCTTGGCGCGGCGTGGAAGCGTCTAAAAGCAGCAACCAAGGATGGCAAGGGATTGGGAAGCGATGAAGCCAAGAAAGCGACCAAGGACGTTGCAACCGCCGTTTCCGGTTCGATTGACCTTATCAACGGAACATTCAACGCCGTAACGAACGGATTGCAAAAGATGGGCGTTTCGATGGATGACGAAACCCAAGCCATTTTGGGCGACATCGGCGGCATCATGGACGGTGCAAGCCAAGTTGCGCAAGGTATCGCGACCGGAAATCCGCTTTCAGTCATCCAAGGTTCAATCGGCTTGTTGTCATCCGCTTTCGACCTGTTTAATTCGCGCGACCGAAAGGCAGAAAAGCAAATCAAGAAGCATCAAGAGGCAATCAAGCAGCTTGAAAACGCTTACAAGCAACTTGAATGGCAGATTGGCAAAGCGTTGGGCGGCGAGGTTTACAAGAACCAACAAGCAGCCATCCGCAACATGAAAGAGCAACAAGAACACTTGAAAGCATCATGGGAAGCGGAAGAAAGCAAGAAGAAAACCGACCACGACCGCGTGAATGATTTCAAGGAGCAATATGCGGAACTTGGGCGACAAATCGAAGATATGATTGACGAAATATCCAACGACTTGTTGCAGACAACCGCAAAGGACTTTGCAAACGACTTGGGCGATGCGCTGGTTGAAGCATTCAGCAAGAGCGAAGATGCGGCAAAAGCGATGGAAACAACCGTCAATTCCGTTTTGAAGAACCTTGTCGTGAACCAATTGAAGAAGAAATTCTTGGAAAACCAATTGCAAGGCGCGTTGGACAACTTGGAAAAAGACATGGGTTATTGGAACGGCGATGATTTCGTCTTTGATGGGTTGACGAAAGCGGAAATTGACCGATTCAAAAGCGCGGTCGGCGCGGCATCAAGCAATTTCAACCAAGCCTTGAAGCAATACGAAGAAATATTCAAGGACATGGGCTTGGATGATACCGATGAATCGTTGACCGGGGCGGCTAAGGGAATAAGCGAGGAATCCGCGAACATCCTTGCCGGGCAGATGAACGCCATCCGCATCAATCAGCTTGACGCGAACGAAGTCTTGCGCCAATCGTTGCAAGCATTGAATACGATTGCAATCAATACGTCATACAACAAGTATTTGTCGCGAATTGAACGCATCATCACAATATTGGAATCCAACCAAGGCGGAAACGCATTGCGTTCGCAAGGTTTGTCCTAAACTCAAAAAGAAATGACAATGAACAACAAAGTAACAAAACATCTTGCCAAGGCAGCACAGGCGAACGGTATTTGCACGCCTTGGTTGAACGAGTTAAAAAGCCTTGATGACAAGGACGCGTTGGTGGATATGTACATTCGCGGCATTGATTTTTGCCTTGAACACGATTACCCATCCAACGATTTCATCCGCGAGAATTTCAAGGGCGTAATGGAGAAACACGGCGTGTTCCTTGATGATGTAATTGCATTGCAAAACCAATCCAAGTGCATTGCGCTTGGAAAGACAAATGGCAAAGTCACGGCAACCGGATATTCGGTTTCGGAAGTATGGGCAAAGCATGATTCCGCGTTGAATATCGTTGCAAAGGACAATGCCTTTGTCATGGTTGACGTGTACGACAACGCCGTTGTGAATGTCATCGCAAGCGACCGGGCGAAAGTTTGCGTGAACCATCACGGCGGGAAAGTGATACAAAAAGCCACGGGCGATGCCGTGGTGAAAATCCGGGAGAAGTCAAACAAGTAAATTGAACCATTTATGGACAACAAAAATATTATCTTTCAAATGCCATTCGATGAAAGCGATGGCGCGCTTGTAGCTTATGACTATTCATCGAACCGCGCCGATGGCGTTGTGTCCGGTGCGCATTTCGTTCAAGGAAAAAACGGCAACGCCATTTCCTTTTCCGGCGATGATACTTGCGAGGTTGACAAAAGCGTATTGCCCACCCTGTCCGTTGACTTTTCGATGTTGATGTGGGTGAATGGTGCTGAATGCGAGGTTGGCACGCCAACACAATTGATTTGGATGCTTGCTTTCGCCGGGCTTGACAATTACGTTGAAGTTCCCATCGAAGCGAAATCCGGAACTTGGTTTTCGCTTGCGTTGGTAAAACATGGCGTGAAATATCGCTTTTATGTAAATTCATCCTTGATTAAGGAGGTGACGAACGGCGGCACGTTGCAAGGCGTATCGCTTAACCAAGACCATTATGGCGGCGATTATGGCTTTGGCTTGCTGGATGATGTCAAGATGTACAATCTTGCATTGTCGCAACAAGACTTGATTTCGGAAATATCATCCGCCAAACAACAGGCATACACCATTGACGGACACGATTTCAAGGATTACGGAATCTATGTGTCGGCATCCGATGGCTTGTTGTCGCGTCCGAAGCTGAAAGACCCGTTGACGGTCAATTGGGACAACTATCACGGCGAAAGCGTGGATTTGATGCACAAGTTCATTGAAGCGCGCGACATCACGTTGTCTTGCTTTGTCAAGGCAGAATCCAAGATTGATTTCATCAAGCGCGTGAACGACTTTGCGCATCTATTCGACAAAAAAGGAACGAATCGCCTTGTCGTTGACGTGCATCCGGTTAAACCTTTGATTTACGAAGTTTACATCAAGGATGAAATCGAAGTTTCAAAGACTTGGAACGATTCGTTGATGGTCGGCACGTTCAAGTTGAAGTTGCGCGAACCCGAACCCGTCAAAAAGGTGTTGAAGCATATCCGCGTAAGCGAAGCCACAAAGACTTGTGAAATCACGTTGACATCAACCAAGTATGTGAACATATATTGGGGCGATGGCAATGTTGATTATGACATCGCGGGCAAGGATGTTTCAGTACAACACGAATACACCGAAAACGGCGATTATTTCCCCGTTGTCACGGGTTGCATTGATGAAATCACATCATTCACCACAAACGCCATTATCGTATGGGAGCGAATATAATTATCACCAAACCGAACGGAAGCCGTGTGCCTATGGAATCAAGGGCAACGGCGACCGCCATCAACGCCGCAAAGCAGACTTGGGCGTTGAATGCAGAAGATACCATTGCCATCACGGTTGTTTCCCCATTCCCGCAATCATACGGGATTGGGGACGTGATAACCGTGTTCGGGCGTGATTATCGTTTGAACCGTTTGCCAAAGGTCAGCAAAACCGGAATGCAAGAATACCAATACGATTTGGAATTTGAGGGCATCCAATACGACCTTATGCGCGTGACGTATGACGTGAACATCAACACCACAAACAACAAATTACAGGACATCCAAGGCGATTCCTTGACGGGTGATTTGAAAAGGTTCATGGAGGTGTTGATAAGTAACGCAAACCGCGTGTTTCCCGGCAAATGGGCGTTGGGTGTATGTCCGGAAACGGATGGCGACAACACTTTGACGTTTTCGGAATCCGACAATTGCTTGTCGGTGCTGCAAACCTTGTGTTCGGAAGATAAGTTTGGCGTTGAATTTGAGATTGAGCGCGTCAACGGCGTTTATGTCATCAACATCAAAAAGACCATCGGACAAACCTTGCCTTTCGTGCTGGAGTACGGCAAGGGCAAGGGCTTATATTCCATTTCGCGTGAAAACGTGTCATCCTCAAACATCGTCACGCGATTAAAGGTGTACGGCAGCACGGAAAACATCACGTCAAAATATCGCGCCGACCGCCTTTGTATGTACGGCAAGGACAAGGCATCATCTTACATCGAAAAGGCGGATGCCGTGGCGAAATACGGCATATTTGAGGGACGCAAGAATTTCGACATCAAACCGACATTCACGGGCAAGGTTTCATCCGTTGTTGATGGCGATGTATTGTCATTCATTGACACGTCATTTCCATTCGACATCAACGCCAAGAACGCATCCGGCGAAACCTTGTATTTGATTTCCGGGGTGTCCGCAAAGGTACATTTCAATTCCGGAAACCTTGCCGGATATGAATTTGAGGTTCACGCATACGACCACGCGACACACAAGTTCACGTTGGTAAAGCAGACCGATGACCGGGGCAACGTGTTCCCATCGGAAACATCGCCCGCGTTCCAAATCAGCCAAAACGACACATACAAGGTGCTTGACATCGCTTATTCGCGCGACATCGAAGAAGCAGCAGAAAAGAAGCTGGCGGAAGAGGGCAACAAATATTATGACCAAAATTCACAACCAAAGGTTCAATATTCGGTGAACGTGACAAAGGCGTTTATCGAAAACAAACTTGCGTTGTCGGATGGCATCACGAATGTTTTTGCGCCGGGCGATTATTTGCCAATCAAGGATGATGAAATCGGTGTTGACAAGTCAATCCGCATCAAGTCATTCACGCGCAACGTGCTTGACCCATACGATTATTCGTTGACCATTTCGGACACGCAAACCAAGGGCGACATCACAACGCGCGTGATTTCCGACCTTGTGGACATTGACAAGGTGTTGACCATCAACAATCTAAAAGACCCGGCACAGGCGCGCGCAAATTGGCGTTCATCGCGTGAAGTCTTGAACATGGTGTTCGACCCGGAAACGGGCGGTTATTACAAGGACAAAATCACGCCGGAATCCGTGGACACGATGATGTTGTCAGTTGGCGCAAAATCAATGCAATTCGGGTTGATAAACACCGTCTTTGAACCAAATTTCCAAGGAAACCCGAACTTGTTCAAGTGGAAAGGTGGCGTTCTTACACATTACACCATTGACCCCGACAAGGCGCGTTCGTGGGTGCTGGCGGATGGAACAACGGCATTGCAACAGGATGTGCCATATTACATCTATGCAGTTTGCAACCGCGACAATTCATCCGGAACAATGAGCATTTCGGCAACACAACACAAGGTTGAAGAATCGCCGAACGTGTATTTCTTTCTGATTGGAATCTTGGGAAGTATTGACGCGGACACAAAGGTTCGTGCCATTTCCTTGACGTATGGTTTTACGACAATCAACGGACGTTTCATCAAGACCGGACGCATCGAATCGGCGGATGGTACAACATATTTCGACCTTGACCAATCCGAAATTGGCGGGCGAATAGTGTTCACGCAAAACGGGCAAGAAAAAACGCTTGAAGAACTTGGCAACGAAGCGATGGAAAGCAAGGATTTCATCAACAACACATTGCCCGGAATCCTTGACGAAATCAAAGCGCAATTGGATGGTCAGATTGAACAACATTTCTATCAAACAAACCCATCCCCACTTTCAACCGCGCCGGGTGCGGAAGATGGTGTTCCGAATAGTGGATGGACGGATGTCAGCACGAAAGAAAACCATCTTGGCGACCTGTATTATAACACAACATCCGGCAAGGTTTGGCGATATGTGAAAATACAATGGCGACCAAAGCCGGGATATGCGCCCGGCACGTTCTATGTGTGGCAAGAACTGCAAGATTCAGAACTTGCGCAAGCCATCGCGATTGCAAATGAAGCGTTGGAACTTGGCAAAGAAAAGAACCGCATCTTTACATCAACGCCCGTGACACCTTATGATGTCGGCGATTTGTGGGTTCAAGGTGCGACCGGGGACATCATGCGATGCAAGACCGCAAGGGAATCCGGCGCGTTCACATCATCGGATTGGGAAAAGGCAAGCAAATACACGGATGATTCAGCGTTGAAGAAATTCATCAATGGCGACTTTGCAAATGCCATTGATACGATGACAGAACAAATTGACGGAAAGATTGAAACATGGTTTCAGACATCCAACCCGGCATCCAATTGGACAACGAACGCGGAAAAAGCAAAGCACGTTGGCGATATGTGGTATAATTCAAGCACGAAGTTGTTGAAGTGCTATCGTCAGACGTTCCGTTTTGTCAATGGTATTGGAACGGTCGCTTATATATGGCAAACCATCGAAGATAAAAAGGCGATTGATGCGTATGATGCAGCAAGCAAGGCACAGGACACCGCCGATGGAAAACGCCGCGTGTTCGTTGCGCAACCTTATCCACCTTATGATGTCGGCGACTTGTGGGTTGACGGAAAGGAATTGCGCCGTTGCATCACCGAACGGGCATCCGGTTCGTGGAACACAAATGATTGGGTTGTTGCCGTTTATTACGACAACACACAAACAACGATTGATGGCGGAATCGTCACATCCGGAACAATACAGGTTGCGGGCGACAACAAATCCATCCTTGCCGGAATTACGGGAAACGGCACGGCATCCGATTCCATCCGCTTTTGGGCTGGAGCGTCATTCGAGAATCGCAAGACCGCGCCTTTCCGCGTCATGCAGGATGGTTCGGTTGTGATGTCAAAAGCGCAAGTGGAGGGCGTAATAAATGCAATAACGGGTTCAATCGGCGGTTTCAGAATCCAACAAGGTCAAATCGGATATGGTGGTTCAGACGAACAGGACGCGACAAATGGATTGGCGTTACTCCGTGATTTCATAAGGTTTAACAACGACAAACAACGTGTGTTGCTTGGTTGCCTGTCATCGCTTGGTTATCCTTTTAATGGTCTTTTGTCATTGACCGACAAAATGGGCACAACGCTTGAATTGCACCACGACAACCCATCAACGAGTGATGCAAATAATGAACATTGGTATCATCCAAAAGCCCTTGGTGTATATGGCAATCAATACAATATTGGAAAAGTTGCGGCATTTGAAAATGGGTACATCGGGCAAGCGTACACGGACATTATAGAATTATGGTTCGGCATTACGCAAAAGTATCATTTCACCGCTAACACGACTAAATATTTGAATGTCAAGTTGCCAACATTGGCACAGGTGAACAAGCAGACAAACAATGTCCCAACAATTTTTGACATCGAAATTGTGTGTGACCGAAACATGGGAAACCGAATAAGAGTTTCACCGCAAAGCGGATGCACGTTATACAACAACGATGGAAAATCTATTAGTGGACTTGACATGGAGCGTGGCGATTCATTGACGTTGCGTTATTACAATGGTGGATGGATGGTTGTTAATAAACAATATACAACATAATATGGAATATCAATTGGCAAAATACGTTCAAGGTGAACCCCTTGACTTGCGCCGGGTTGACAAAAGCCAAGGCGCGTATATTACGGAATTGAGAAATGCGGGGTTTCTTGATTTTGTGCCAAGCGAGCAGCCAACGGGCGAACCGGGAACGTCCGTGGTTGAATCGCTTGATGTGGTGGATGGAAAGCTGGTGCAATCGTGGCGTGTCGTTGAAGATGCGCCACAAGAAACCGCATTGCCGGGCTAAGTTGTGCCTAACTTATCCACAACGTGTTTCACTATGAAACATATATTGTAAATTTGCATTCAAGTTTTTAACGTAAAAAATTGAAGTATGAACACAAGAAGCGGCGAAAGCGTTTCCGCGCAAATCGGAAAGATGGGCGTGATTGACCTTGCGAACGGAAATTTCAGCCTTTCGGACGGTCAACCGTTCAACATCAAGAACGATTCCACAAGCCCCGTCAAATTGTCGGTGCAGCTTGCCGGAATGGATGATGGGGATTTCATCGAAACCAACTTTGAAAGTGGTTGGAATCCCGAAATCGTGAAAGTAATCAAGGCAACATCGTTGTCGGGTATAAACTTAAAATGGGGTTACTAATATGGGACTTTTAATCGGTGTCGGCAACACAAAGCCGACCTTTCCTTATGATTATTATTATGGCGTGGAATGGGACATCACGGTGTCCAATCCCAAGCCAACGCGCGTTGGCAAGATGGAGTTGCACAAGGAATTGCCATTGCAAAACATGATGCGCAATTGCATCTTGGATGACAACGGCAAGGTTGTGTATTACCTTAACGCCAACGATTCGACAAAACGCGACACAGGCGCGGCGGCAGACTTGACGGGCAAGGATGGCATGATGGAAACGGAATTGCCGGATATGTACGTTCGTTTTGAAATGGATGGCAACAAATGTCGCCATTTGCAGAGTACACAACCATTGCCTGGATTCCATCTTTGGCGCAAAGGCTATGTTTCAAGCGTTGAAGCAACGGTTCAGCGTTCAACAAACAAGCTGGCATCCGTTTGTTCAACCGATGCTGATTATCGTGGTGGCAATAACAACGCAAGTTATGATGGAACGTATCGTTCATTCCTTGGCTTGCCCGCAACATCCATTTCATTGAATGATTTCCGCGCAAAGGCGCGCAATCGTGGTTCGGTGGAATGGAACGCGAATCTTTACAGGATGCACAAGATGTTGTGGTGGTTGTTCGTGGTTGAATATTGCACATTCAACACGCAAGACAAGTTCAATGCGGAACTTGACGAAAACGGATTCCATCAAGGCGGATTGGGTGATGGTGTTACAACATGGGATTGGGGTTCATGGTCAACGCACAATGGAAACAATCCAATCATTCCATGTGGTGTTACAAATGCGCTTGGCAACCATTCGGGAACGGTTGACTATTCCGTTCATGGCGAAGATGATGCAGTAAAGAAAACATTCGCCGTGCCACGTTATCGCGGCATTGAAAACCCGTTTGGTCATCTTTGGAAGTGGACGGACGGAATCAAGATAATCATCCAAAGCGAAGCGGCGGGCGGTTTATCTAAGATGTACATTTGCGATGACCCATCCAAGTTCACAAATTCGGGTGTCGGCAATTATGAGTATCGCGGCGACATTTCGCGAAAAGAGGGATATGTAAAACAACTTGTCCTTGGCGAAGATGGCGACATTATGCCGTTGGCGGTAGGTGCTGGAAGTACAACGTTCTTTTGCGACTACTTTTACACAAACATCCCGGCATCCGGAGAATCGGAACGTGGTGTTTTGTTCGGCGGTTATGCGAGTAATGGTGCGTATGCGGGGTTCGTGTGCGCGAATACGCTTAGCACGCCTACGAATGCGAATGCGACTTTCGGTTCTCGGCTTTGCTTTGACCCGCAAATCGAAGCGGCTTGAAAAGCCGTAAATCGACCCGCAAACCGATAAACGGGATTTGAAAGAAAAAAGAAATAATGGTTGTCCGATGTCGTGGTGTTTTGTTCAGCGGTAATGCGAATAATGGTGCGAATGCGGGGTTCGTGTACGCGAATACGAATAACACGCCTACGAATGCGAATGCGAATATCGGTTCTCAGCTATGCTTGTAAAATATTATAGTTGCTAATCGGAAACCATGCCAATCATCCCATCCGGGGATGGTAAGTCGGGAAAGGAAGCCCGGCGGCAAAAAATAGAATATGTTGAACGGTTTTGGTAGGGCGCAAGCCCGAAGAATCCTATTATTCAAGCAAACAAAAAACTTTCAAGAATGAAAAGAATTGGAAACCTTTATGAAAAGGTCATCGCGATTGATAACTTGAAACTTGCGGACGAAAAAGCCCGCAAGGGCAAGTTGCATTCCTATGGCGTGCAGCAGCACGACAAGAACAGGGAAGCGAACATTCTTGCATTGCATGAAAGTTTGAAAAATGGAACTTTCAAGACATCCCAATATCACGTTTTCACAATTTTTGAACCAAAGGAACGGCAAATCTATCAATTGCCATATTTCCCCGACCGCATCTTGCATCATGCGGTGATGAATATTCTTGAACCAATATGGGTGTCCGTGTTCACGCACGACACATATTCATGTATCAAGGAACGCGGCATTCATGCGTGCGCCATGAGCGTGAAAAAGGCTTTGAGGAAAGGCCCGGTCGGCACGAAATATTGCTTGAAGATTGACGTTCGCAAGTTTTACCCATCCATCAACCATGAAGTGTTGAAAGATGTGGTAAGGCGGAAAATAAAAGATGGTCGCCTTTTGGCGTTGCTGGATGAAATCATTGATTCCAACATCAACACGGACATTCCGATTCGGAATTTTGTCACCGACCCGAACACCGGGGATTTGGTGGCAACATCCTTGAACGGCGTTCCGATTGGCAACTATCTTTCCCAATACTTTGCAAACCTTTTCTTGGCGTATTTCGACCATTGGTTGAAAGAAGAAAAGCGCGTGAAGTATTATTGGCGTTATGCCGATGACATCGTTGTTCTTGCACCGGACAAGGAATCCTTGCACGCGTTGTTGCGTGACATACGGGCATACATGAAGCGTTTGCAACTGAAAGTGAAACGCAACCATCAAGTGTTCCCGGTTGACGCGCGCGGAATTGATTTCCTTGGATTCGTGTTCTATCACGACCACACATTATTGCGCAAGTCCATAAAACAAAATCTTTGCCGCCGGGTGGCGAAGTTGAACAAGCGCAAGAAACAACCAACAAAGGCAGCTTACAAGCAAGCCATTTGCAGTTGGTGGGGTTGGTGCAAGTATTCGGATTCAATTCATTTATTCGACAAACTTTCAAAATCGTTTCCTTATGAAATTAAATTCAATCGAACCAAACGCGCATTATGACATTGCGCATGGTATGCCCGCCGTGTTGGAAAAGGACAATGACGGGTCGGTGATTTATCGCGTGAACATCGCCGAAGAAAAAGCCATTCCGGAGGGTGAAAAGGAAGCCCGCCCGATTGGTTGGTCATGTTATGAAGTCCGCACGTTCGCGAAGCCTACAAAGGCGAACTTGAAGCGTGTATTCATCCGTTCAGTCATTGACGAAACGGCGGAATTTGACCTTGTAAATTCGTACAACAAGCACGTCATGGGCATTGCGCCGGATGACAAGGCGGTTGCCGAATACAAGGAATATTTGAAGTTTACCGAAGATTTGGACAACCAAATCATTTCGGATTTGTCACACATCTAAAAAGAAGAAAATGCCACGATTTAGCGATTCTAACATTGAATCGGACGCAATAATTGGTAAGGGAATAGACCTTGAAGAACTTTTTGACCGCCGCATTATCATTGAGAAAATCAAGATTGAACCAACCAAGTTTCCGGGAAAGAATGCGTCCGGTATGCGTATGCAAATGCAAGTTGTCATCAATGCCGAATTTATGGACACGCCCGATTCGGACGGCGACTTTTTCAAAAAGGATGCCAACGGAAAGGCAATAGGAACGCGGCGTTCCGTGTTCACCGGGAGCGACAATTTGATGTCGGAAATGAAGCAAGTGCAATCGCAATGGAAAACCGAACGCGTTTCCCAAGGATTGCCCGCCGTTGATTTCGTTGTGTTTGATACGACAATCGCGAAAGTTGGCAAAATGTTTCATTTTACATGATTTTACGATTATGACATCAAACATTCATTCAACAATAGTTCCTATCTTGGCAAGATACATGATGACCGCATTCGGCGCGTGTTTCGCTATCATCAAGCCGACATTCCCGTTCATCTTTGTGTGTACGCTTGCGGTGCTTGCTGATTGTTACACCGCATGGTCGTTGAGCCGGAGAGTGAAGAAACGTTTTCCCGGTGCGAATGATGGAAAGTTCAAATCCAACTATGCCGGGCGCGTGTTCCGAACACTTATCAAGGTGTATGCCTTGACCGTCCTTGTTCACTTGATGGACGTGATGGTGTTCCCGGAAGCGTCTTTGCATTTGCCGCAAATTGTAGCGGGGGCGGTATGCTTTTGGCAAGTGTGGTCAATGCTGGAAAATGAATCGTCTTGCAATGATGCAAAATGGGCAATCATCGCCCAACGCATCATGGTTGACAAGACCGAACGCCATTTCGACATTGACTTGCACGAGCTGAAAGAACACAAGCCAACGCCGCCGATGGATGGCGTGCCGTGTGCCAATACATTTTGCGTGTTCCGTGGTGGCGGTTCATGTGACCCGCCAAAGTGTGAATTGTATGTAAAACCAAAAACAAACGATAATGGCGGACATTAAGAACTTTATTCCGTTCATCCTCAAAATTGAGGGCGGATTTGCGAACGACCCAATCGACCGGGGCGGCGCAACCAACAAAGGCGTGACAATCGCGACTTATGAAGCGTATTGCAAGAAGAAAGGTTTGCCCCGTCCATCGGTGGCGGACTTGAAGCACATTTCGGAAGCCCATTGGCGTGACATCATCAAGACGATGTTTTGGGATAAATGGCGCGCCGATGACATCCATTCCCAAAAGGTTGCCAACATCCTTGTTGATTGGGTTTTGGCATCCGGCATCCACGGAATCAAGAAACCGCAAGCGTTGCTTGGTGTTGTCGCGGATGGTATCGTTGGCAACAAAACCTTGTCGGCGGTTAACTTTGCCGACCCCGACCAACTTTTTGAAGCCATATTCAAAGAACGCGTGAAGTTCATCAATGGAGTTGTTTCGCGTTCCGTTGCGGCATACGAAAAGAAGATTGGGCGCAAGGCGACCGAAAAGGAGTTGTTGAAGTACACACAAAAGCGGTTCTTGTCCGGATGGATGAACCGATTGAACAACATCAAAAAGTTGCGATGATATGGAAATCAAAGTAAAACGAAGATTCCTTGGTGATAAATACACCATAGGGTCGTTGTTCGTCAATGGCGAACGATATATGGTAAAAGGCAAAGTTGTGGACACGATGGAAGATAAGAACCGCGACTTGAACATGAACGGGCGTTTCGACAACGGCGAACGCAAGGTGTACGGCAAAACGTGCATCCCGTTCGGCAAGTACGAAATCGGGTTGGATTTTTCCCCAAAGTTCAGCAAAAAGCCCACATACACGGCTTTCATCCGCAACGGACGTATGCCGCACATCCGACGCGTGCCATCTTTTGAGGGCATCTTGATTCATGGTGGCAATTCAGCCGCCGACACGTTGGGTTGCTTGTTGGTGGGATTTAACACAATCAAGGGCGGGTTGACACGTTCATTGGAGTGCTTCAAACACCTCTATGCCGACATCGTTGCGGCAATGGACAACGGCGAAAAGGTAACAATCGAATTTGTCCCATGAAGCACGTTTTGAAGTTGATTTTGCTTGCCACCGTCCTGTTGTTATTGTTTGGGTGTTCGACATCGCGCAAGCTGGAGAAGAACACCGACAAGATTGTTGCGGATAGTGTGTCGGAAAGCGTTTCCAAGGTCGCGGATGCTTGCAAGGTCGTTGATACGACCAAAACCGAATCCGGGGAATCCATCATCACGGAAATAATCTTTTTCGGAGATTCAGCGCGCGCGCCGGATTTACCCGAACTGATTATTGACAAGGACGGGAAAATGACCATCAAGGGAGGAAAGGGCGTGAAAAGCATCAAGCAAACCGCCATCCGGTCAAACGTGGTGAAGAATGGAAAGACAACGGAAAAGGAACGCAACACCACGACCAAGGACAAAGCGACCGTCCACAAGGAGAATAAACACAACGAAGTTGCAAAGACAAGCAGACGTTCAAATGTATGGACGTGGGCAATCGCCGCATCAATCGTTGCCGTTCTTTTCTTGTTCATGCGGTACAGGAAGCCAATATTGGCATGGTTGCGCAAGTTGCTTGCATCCATGCGCAAGGATTTGGAATAAATTTTGTACCTTTGCACCACATTGTTGCGAAAGCCCCTTGCATCGCACGGGGAACAATGTTGAAGCCCGGTTCATCGCCGGGCTTCTTTCTTTTTGGGTGTACACGGATTTTCTTGTTTTTGGACACAAAAAAACGCCCGAAATTGTTAAAATTCGGACGTTTCGTGTACATTTTCGTGTACGTTTTGCGTAAAACCTTGATTTTCAAGGTTTATTGCGGAGAGAGAGGGATTCGAACCCCCGGTACCTCTCGGTACGCCGGTTTTCAAGACCGGTGTAATCGACCACTCTACCATCTCTCCTAGGGGTTGGAAGCGTGTTGGCAAATATCGTTTGGTAAATGCGGGTGCAAAGGTAGTGGATTTATGCGAGACTACCAAATTTTGCGGCCTGTTTTTTTTGTTCTGCCCAACTTTTTTGGCAAAAGGGTGGGGAAGAGGCGTGAGTGGAATCTCCGTGTGCCTCGGAACATAGGTTCGTCAGCCCTTCGCCAGCGTCTTGACAAACGATTCGGCGCGGTCCAGGGTGTCGAGTTTTCCGACATCGAGGAGCTGGAGGTCGTCGGCAAGCTGGCCTCGGATATCAAGCCGGTCGCAGTTTTGCAGATAGAAGTCCATGATCGGGAAGCGGTCGGGATAGGGACGCATGGCTTCGAGGAGACGAGGCGACACGACATGGATGCCGCTGAAGGCCCATCGCTGGTAGTCGGCCACACACAGGTCTGCATGGGGCGACCGTACCTCCCCTGTCTCCACATTGGTCCATCCCACGAGGCGCTTCCCCTCGCCGAAGAGCAGGTAGCGCTTGGTGACGCGGTCGCTGACCAGCAAGGCTGCGTCTGCTACTGCACAGTCGTAGAGCTGGGAGAGATTGGCGTTGCTCAAGATATCGACGTTGTGGATCAGCACCGGGCTGTCGGTCTCAAACCAATGGGCAGCATGACGGATGCCGCCACCTGTGTCGAGGAGTTTGGAGGTCTCATCAGAGATATGTATCTCCACTCCGAAGTCGTGGGTGTGGAGATAGTCGATGATCTGGTCGGCGAAGTGGTGCACATTGACCACGATGCGGGTAAAGCCCTCCGCCTTCAGTTTCCTGATGACGTGAGCCAGCAGCGGCTCCCCCGCCACGGGCACCAGTGCCTTGGGCATTCGGTCGGTGAGCGGCTTGAGACGGGTGCCCAGTCCTGCCGCGAATATCATTGCCTGTTTTGTCATGTAGCCTTGTCGTTGTGAGAGAAAATCGAGGACGGGTAGTCAGGAGAAGTCCCTTATTCCGCCCCCTTCGCTGTGTCCTTTGCCTCCATCACGCGTTGTATGTGCTGTTCGCGATGCGTCACCCGCACCTCGATGCCATACTTCTCGTGGATATGCTCTGCCAGGTGCTGCGCACTATAGACGCTGCGGTGCTGTCCGCCCGTGCATCCGAAGCAGAACATCAGGGAAGTGAAGCCCCGCTGCATATATCGCTCCACATGATGGTCGGCCAGTTGATAGACCGGCTTGAGGAAGTCGAGGATCTCGCCGTCGTCCTCCAGGAATCGGATCACCGGCTCGTCCAGTCCCGTCAGTTTCTTGTACGGCTCATAGCGTCCCGGGTTGTGCGTGCTTCGGCAGTCGAAGACATAGCCTCCGCCGTTGCCCGACTCGTCCTCGGGAATGCCGTTCTTGTAGGAGAAGCTATATACACGGACCACCAGCGGGCCCTTGCCGTCGTATTTCGAGAATGTGGCGGGACCATCCAGCGGGTTGGCCTTGAAGACGTCGTCCGCTGTGGTGCGGAAGCCATCGGCCCGGTTCTTCGCTGGTTCCTCGATGCGCGTAAACTGCGGCAGTTCCACCAGGCGCTGCAGGACCGACATCAGGTAGGGATAGGGGAAGGTGCTACGGTCGAGGGCGAGCAAGTCGCGCAGGTTCTGGATAGCCCCCGGTATGGAGTCGATGAAGTGGCGCTTATGCTCGAAGTAGCCCCGGAAACCATACGCTCCCAGCACCTGTAGCGTGCGGAAGAGCACGAAGAGCGCCAACCGGTGGGCAAAGTGGCGCGAGGAAGGCACCTCGGTGTATTGCTTGAGACTTTGGTAGTATTCGAAGATCAGTTCGCGGCGCAGTTTGAAGGAATACTTCGCGCTCGCCTGCCATAGAAACGAGGCCAAGTCGTAGTAGAAAGGTCCCTTTCTGCCCCCTTGGAAGTCGATGAAGAAGGGATTGCCCTCGTCGTCGAGCATCACGTTGCGTGCCTGGAAGTCGCGGTAGAGAAAAGCCTCCATCGGCTCTGCCGTCAGGTCTTTGGCAAACATCCGGAAGTTGGCCTCCAGTTTCATCTCGTGGAAGTCGATCTCCGTAGCCTTGAGGAAGCAGTACTTGAAGTAGTTCAAGTCGAAGAGCACGCTGTCCTGGTCAAACTCCGGTTGCGGATAACATTGGGAGAAGTCCAGTCCCCTTGCCCCCCTGGTCTGTATGTTGGGCAGCTCGCGTATCGTTCGTCTCAGCAGGTCCACCTCCTTGAGGTTGTAGCGTCCGCCCGCCTCCCGTCCGCCCTGTATGGCGTCGAAGAGCGAGACGTGGCCCAGGTCGGTCTGCAGGTAGCGCATCTCGTCGTCGCTTGCGGCCAGTATCTCCGGCACGGGTAGCTGTCGCTGGCCGAAATGCTTTGCCAGGCAGATGAAGGCATGGTTCTCCTCGCGGCTCGTGCCCACCACCCCGATGACCGAGTGGTGCGCCTCGTCCGTCAGTCGGTAGTAGATGCGGTTGCTCCCCGCGCCTTTCACCTTCTCTATCGTGGCAGGCTTGCCGCCCGCCCATTGCTCATAAAGTCTGATGAGTTGTTCCATGATTCGGTGGATTATTGTTTCTCTTCGTCCGTCTCCTCGTCCTTCAGTCCCTTCATGATCTCCTCCGCCTGTTTGCGTCCCCGTCTCCGATGGTCGTAGTCGAGGAGCAAGCCGTCGATGAGGAGGAGCAGCATCAAGATGCCCGCCGTCATGAAGAAGTTGCGCGTGATATAATAGGTGCAGCCGATGACGATGAAGAAAGCGGCGAATTGCTTCCAGTTGATTTTTATTTTCATGTCTGCAAAGGTAGTGGTTTCGCCCCGTACCACCAAAAAAATCATGGATTTTGGTGGTCAGAGCCTCCTCTATTTCTTCCTTGGTCCTGCTTCCGCCGGGTCGCTGCCATTACGACCAGGTGGAGTCAGGACCGTCCTCGTTCGTTTCCTCGTAAACATCCACCGAGTCGCTGTCCATCGTGTCGGCAGCCTGTGGGTCTGGTTCCGGTTCAGGCAGGACGACTGGTTCTTGTTCGGTGTAGCGGATGGTGGAGAAATAAGGTATCACCACCCGTTCGGCATAGTTTTGCTCCCGGTCCCTCTTCCCTGGTATGATGATGACGGGCATGCCCGGCGTCACCAGGTCTTTGAGTGTGGTGATGTCGTCGTTGGTCAACCTGATGCAGCCATGGCTGACGCGCCCTCCCACCGACCAGGGCGCACAGGTGCCGTGAATGCCAATCTGTGACGTTCCCGGCACGCGCAGTCGGATAAACCACGGTCCGAACATCCCTTTCTTCTTCGAAGTCTTCCCCTCGTCGTCGGTGTAGAGCCAGTCGGTACTGTTATATACATTCTCCACGGTGAAGAATCCTTCGGGCGTGCGGTTGTCCCCCTTCTTGTGCTTGGTGCCAAATTTGGTGGAGCAGCCCATGGCAAAGCGCCGCACCACGCCTCCCTCCTTGTCGTAGAGGATCAGTTTCATCCTGCTTTTGTCGATTACGATGAAGCCATGACACATCTGGCGCTGCAGGCGCTCGTAGTATTCCGGTGCATTGTTCTCCATCTCCTTGAGCACGTTGAAGTCCTCGTCCATCTTGCCCTTCAGTGTCTTCAGGGAGTCGGTCTTGGATGCTGGCGCCACATAGGCCGAAGCCGTGTCGGCCGGGAAAACCACCTTGGGTTCTTCCGGTGCCGATTCCTCCGTACTCCGGTTGTTTTAGCAGCCATAGAGACAAAGTCCGGCTGCGGTCAGTATCGTGAAAGCTAATTCCCTGCTCATAGAGGATTGTTCAGTAGATGAGTGGTTTTGATGATTTGATGAATTATTGTGGGTAGATCTCGATGTGGCTGCTTCCCGTGTTGCCGTTCTTGACGATGCGTATCTGGGTGGTGATGCGCTCCGACATGGTGTCGGTATGGCTGATGACGCCCACCTTCTTGCCCTGCGACGACTGGAGCATTGCCAAGGCGTCGATGACCGTGGAGAGCGTGTCGGGGTCGAGTGTGCCGAAACCCTCGTCGATGAAGAGGTTCTCGAAAGACAGGTTGCGCGACGACAGGGCCGATAGCCCGAGGGCCAGTCCGAGCGAGACGATGAAGGTCTCGCCGCCCGACAGCGAGGTGGTGTCGCGGACGTCATCCGCACGGTCATGGTCTATGACGCGGATGCCCAGCGAGTTTCTCACCTGCATCAGTTCATAGCGCGAGTTAAACTTCCGTATCTCCACGTTGGCGTGCTCGATGAGGAAACGGAGCGTATAGCACTGTGCAATCTTGCGGAGCGTCCTGCCCTCGCCTCCGATGGCGTCGGCGATCTGCTCCCATTCCACCTTCCGTTGCTCTGCCTCCTGTCTTTTCTCGAAGAGCGCTCCCATCCGCTGCTTGGCCGTCTCGTGGCGCTGCATCCGCGCCTTCGCGTCCGTCAGTTCGGTGGACGACAATCCCTCCAGTTCGGCCTTGCGGGCCAGGAGTACCTCCTTGTCGCGGTCGGGCCGCTTTTGCTGGTGCTCGATGTTCGTGCGCCGTTCGTTCTGCAGCGTCGTCTCCGTCTTGGTGAGGTCCGCCGTCAGCCGCTGTAGCCGCTCGCGTATCTCCTCCCATGAGTCGGTGGCAGCATAGAGCCGGTCGATGTCGTCGAGGGAGAGCAGGGTGGGGTGATTACTGTCTTCGTTGTATGCCGCGATCCAGTCTGCCAACTGCTTCCGAGAGTGGTCATGCTGCTTCTGCTCGTTGTCCATCTCCTTGGTTATGGTCTCCATCCTGCCCACCAAGCCCGTGATGGCTTCCCTTATCTTGCCGATGATCTCGCCCTGCTTCACTACAGCCTCGTCGGCCTCCGCCTTTGCTTTGGTCAGTCGCTGCTCCAAAGCGTTCGGGTCCATCTCCCCAATCTCCGCCTTGATAGCCGCCTCCTTCTCTCGCACCTCTGCCACGGCCTTCTCCCAGGCCGCGGTAGCCTGCTGGAGCGCTTGACGCTTCTCCTCCTGCTGCTTGACGAGGTTGTCGGTCTTGCCCCGCTCTGTCAGTAGCGAGGCCTGCGCCTCGGCACACAGGTTCTCGGCTTTTTTCACCTGCTGGTCAGTCTGCTGCTGATATTTTCCCTGTGCCTCCATCGCCTGATCCTTCGCCTGGCGCAACCGGTCAATCTCCTTGACCAGTGTGTTGTAGTCCGCCAAAGCCTTCGAAGCCTTGACCACCGCTTCCGCCACGGTCTCCTGCATCGAAAGCAACTCCTCGACGTCCTCGCTCCACCCGGTAGTCCCTTGCGTGGGCAGTTCGCCCCACTCCTTCTCCAACCGTCCTTGCTCGTCGGTCAGTAGGCGCGCGTTCTCCGTCAGACTCTTCAGTCTTCCCTCGTTTTGGCTCTTCTCCCGGTTCAGTTTTTCCTTCTCCGTCCTTTGCGTCTCGAGCGTGCGCTGCTTGTCCTCGATCAACTGCGTAAACTCGCTTACCACCGAGGCGAAGACCTGCTGGTCGTGGTAGGGATGATGCGTCGAACCACAGAGCGGACAGGCCGCACCCTCCTCCAGTCCGGCACGGTGCGCCTCCCAATGGTCGCTGGTCATCAGCGTATGTGTCTTGCGAAGCGTCTCCAACTCCTCGCTCAGCTTCTCGATGGTCAGTTGCGCGATCGACGCCTCGATGGCCTTGTTGCGATCGGTCAGCGTAGCGATGGTCTCTGCCCCCTTGTCCAGCGTCTGCTGATTGGTTGTCATCGCCCGTCGGATGCGGATGGCCTCCTTCAAGTTGTGCTGTCGATGCTCCGCCTTGCTCTTGGCCTCCTGCAGCGCCAGCGCGTCCATGCCGTCGGCCTTTCCCCGCTCTTTCTCATAGGCTGCTGTCGCCGTCTCGACCGCCGCTGCCAGTTGTCCGCTTCGGGCCTCTACCTCCTTTCGCAGCACGGTCAGCGACTCCTCCGCCTTTTTCTGTTTCCGTTCCGCCTTGACGATGGCAGCAGCATTGTCCGCCACCTGCTGGTCCGCCTTTTGGGTCGCCTTCTCCGCCACGGCCTGCGCCTCCTGCTTCTCCTTGACGCTCAGAGAAGCGGCCGCCAGTTCACCCTTGATAATACGGGCCCGGTCGATGTGTGGTTTCATCCGTTCCACTTCCTTTCCAGCACCGGCAGCCACCTGCGTCAAGTCAGTCTGCCTGCGGTTCTCCTCCTCCAGCAGCTGTTCCTTCTCGGTCCGCTGCTTGGTAATCCTTTCGAGTTCGGTGCCCATTCTGGCCCTGTTGCGCTCCGCCGTGCGCATCGCCTTGTAGAGATCCACGGCTGGCAGCGTAGCGTCGTGCAACCGAAGCCGCTCCACATCCCCCTTGATGGCGTCGAGGCGTTGGCGCGCACCAAGAAACGCCTCCTCGTAGCGCGCGATGTTTCGTCGCTGCTGATCGTCGGCCACATACCAAGCCAAAGCCTCCGTCACAGCACTCAGTTCGGCCTTGGCCTTTCGGTCCTCCTCCTCCAGTTGCTTGATACGGTCGGCGAGTAACTGTAGTTCCTCCTCACTGCCGATGAGGTCTTTCTCGAAGGCTGCGAAATCCGCCGTCACCGCTTGGTAAGCCTGCTGGGCGAGGTCCCGCTGCTGCTTGATGCCCGCAGCGATCAGGGCATACTGCTCCTCACAGCCGATGAGCTTCTCCAGCAGTTCGTAGCGCTCGTTCTCCTTGGCCGTGAGGAAGTTGGCAAACGATCCCTGCGCTATGAGAACCGTGCGCAGAAACTGGTCGTAGTCGAGGCCGATAAGCTCAGGGAGCGCATTCCAGTCGGCCTCCTCCTCCGTGGGCCGTCCTTCCTTGCTGCCCAGCAGATAGAGCGCCGTTCTCACGTTCTCGTATTTCACTCGTTGAAACCGCACATACCACTCGGCCCGATATACCAGGCCGTTGTTGGCCCGGAACGTCAGTTTGCTGTAGCCCTCCTTCCGTCCTCGCGTCAGGATGTTGCGCGAGTCGGTAGGCGCCAGTCGGTTGCGCTCCCCCTCCTCCGGCGTTCCATAGATCTCGATGTTCTGGTTGCGGTCGCCCTTCTTGCGCGGATAGCGAGGTGCCCGGTTGTAGAGCGCCAGGCAGATGGCGTCGAGAATCGTTGATTTGCCACTGCCCGTGGGCCCCACAATACTGAAAATATTGCTCTCGCCCAGGGCTCCCGAGGTGAAATGGATCGTCTCTCCCTCCTCCCGGTCGAGGGAAGCCAGGTTGAGTATCTCTAACTTGATAAACTTCATGCTTTCTCCTGATCTGTATGGATGGTTTCTATCAGATGGCGGAGCATCTGCTCCTGATGTGCCGTCATCTCGGCGTTGTGCTTGATGGCGAACGTCTCCTTCAGCGTCTCCAGCGGGTCGCGGTTGAGGATGTCGTCGATGCTGTGTATCTCCTCCTGCCCCGTCATGGTTGTCAGGTCGATGTCGTCGATGACCCGCTGCGTCTTGCAGAGCACGGCGTTCTTCGTCTCTACGAGCGCGTGGAGCGCCTTGATCTCGTCGTTGCTTGCCTTCTCCGTCTTCACCTTGAGCACAAGATAGACAAAGTCGTCGCCCAGCAGCCCATCCACCCTGTTGCGCAGAGAGGTCTTGATGATCTTCTGCAGTTTCTTCGGCGATATCGCCTCGTCTGTCTCCGGCAGGATGCGCAGCGGGTGTTGAGGCTCATACTCCAGGAAGTCCACTCGCCACCTGCCGTCCGTCTCCGTCGTGACCAGATCGACCCCGTGGCGGTAGTCCTTCTCGGCAAAGGACATGGGCAGAACGCTCCCCGTGTAGCGTGCCCAGCGGGTGTTCCAGATATGCTGCCGCTTGTGGATATGACCACAGGTCAGGTAGTCGGGGTGGTTCTCCCAGTCCCCCATCTCCACCTCCTCCTGTCCGCCGATGATGATGCGCTCGCTGGCATCCCGCTCGGCGATGTCGGCCCCCTTGGCATACATGTGAGCCATCATGACGATTGGCGTGTCAGGATATAGCTCCCTCGCACGGTCCGTCAGTTGGCGCAAGAGGTCCGTGACGCCCTGCGAATAACAACTGTTCTGCACGACGTCGCTCCGGAGGAAGGGCACGGCGAGCACCACCACCCGGTCGCCCGTCCGCCCCGTGAACGGTATCATCAGGTCCTCATAGTCGATCACCCATCGTCCTCCCTCCTCCTGCTGTTGCCAGGTGCGGTGCACATGGCCCCTCACCTCCACCCTCTGTCGGGTCAGCAGCGCACGGGGCGCCTCCAGCCTGCTGGCCGAGTCGTGGTTGCCGGCAGTGATGATGATGTGGAGGTCTGTCCAATCCTGCGTGGCCTCGTCCAGAAACTCGTAGTAGGCCGACTGTGCCGCTGCCGATGGGTTGCCATTGTCAAAGACGTCGCCCGCCACGAGGAGGGCGTCGGGCTGCTGCGCTCGCAGTTGTGAGAGCAGCCATTGCAGAAAGTGGCGATGCTCGGGCAATCGGTCGCTGCCATGAAAGAGGTTGCCGATGTGCCAGTCGCTGGTGGTGATGAGTTTCATTCTTTTCTTGTTCTTGCGTAAAAGATGAGTATGATGTTATAGGCCGAACAGCGCTTCGCAATCGGTGATGAAATGGAGGTAGGTGTCCTTCATCTTCTCTATCTTCTTGTCATATTCGGTCTGGCTCTTTGCCCATTCGAGCGGCGGATACCAGAGCACGTCATCGCGCTTCTTGGCCAGTTTCAGCGTGCATCCCTTGAAGTAGTCAGCTGCAATGCCCAGGTCGTGGGCGCCACCGCTGAGCGAGGGGAATTTGCTGGCGGTGTGCCTGGCAATCGACGGATCCTGTCCCGGCACCCATCCCTTGCTGCGGGAGAATACCTCCAGATTGCCCAGCGTACATTCGCCCGTCTTCTCGTTGACGTTGGTCATCTCGATGCGGTAGCGGCGCGGGACGATGCTTCCCGACTCAAAACCGTCCATTCTCACCAGCAGGTTGAACCACAAGTTGGCCAGCAGGTCGTTTGTCGTGATGCGCAGGTTGTGGTACATGACGGATCCGCCATCGGCCACGAGGTATTGCTTGCCGCCCTCGTGCTGGAAACCGATGATCTTCATCGGCGGGAAGAAGCCGTTCACCGACACTCCCTTGCCGTTGTATCTCATTTTCGGGTCCAGCATCAGGGTGAGGTAGCCGTAGGTCTTGTCGCCAAACGGGCAACTGATGTCCTTGTCCTTGCTCATCGTGGCATAGAGCGTCACATAGACCGGCGCGTCGTCCAGTTCCATGATCTTCACTTTGCCCTCGTAGGTGTTGGTCCGGTCGATCGGTTCAAAGACGGGACGCTGGAGAAAATACACGGTGGCCGTCACGTCGTCCGTGACCATAAACGGCTCCTCGCCCACCTCCTGTTTTTCCACGTTGATGCTCGATGCCACCCAGCCCTCGTTGGCAGCCGGTTTGATGGAGATCTTGTCACCATACTTGATAGGCGACTTGCCCACAACGCTGGCCGTGCCTCCTTCCTTCGGACTGCAGACGATGTTCACCTTGTAGGTCGCGTCTGTCACCTGCGTGGGCCCCTTGGGCTTATCGGTGATAGGCGGATCTTTTACTATTATCGTCGTGTCGTTGAAGTCGGGAGCCTTGATGAATCCTGTCAAGTCCTTGGCGGAGAAAGTTTCTGCTGAAAAAAGCCAGGCGATCTCACCCGTATATTTGATCAGCGCCAGGTATCGCTTGTCGCCGACATAGATGTTGTTTGCCACGATATAGCCATCCTTGCTCGGCTGGCTGAATCCTCTGATGTAGTCGGGAGACCATGGGGAACTCATCTCTTTGAGTACCAGTCGTCCCCTGCTGTCTATCACGACCGATCCCGAATGGATGGTATGGAGGCCGAAAGGTTCGAAGGGTTTCGTCACCCACAGTTCGTCGGCATAGATATCGTGTCCGCCACTGGCGTAGGTGGGGTAGCTGTCCATCACCGTGAAGTCGTCATCGACGAGCAAGATGCGGTCCCAGGTGTCTTTGACGCCGCGCACCAGGGCATGGCCTTCGTAGAAGGAGGTTCCGCCGTAGGAGATCGCCAGTGCGTTGCCCTTGAGGTCGTAGTAGGTCGTCGTCGGTTCCGAGTCGTTGGAGTAGAGGTAGTATTTGCCGTCGCAAACATCACCGATCATATACGTCCTGCTGAGCGACTCCATAGCCGAGACGCTCGGTACTGTCTGCACCACCTTGCCCGTCTTGTCGATGAGGGTGGCGGTGTGGGTGCCGTCGCTGGTGTTTCTCTTGAACGTCCAGGCGTAGCCTTCGCTGAAGTCGCGCACCTTGTCCCATTGCGGCTGCAGCACCACCTGACACTTCTCGTCCATGTAGCCCCACTTGTGGTCTTTCGTCTCAAAGGCGCGCAGACCACATCTTAGGGCCCGTGTCTTTTCGCCGTCATAGCCGAAATAGAGGTTGCTGGGCGAAGGCATCTTCTCACCCCGCGTGTTGATGAAGAAATTGCCCATCTCGGTGTAGCCCTGCTTCTTGGTCACGGCAGCCAGCCCATCGACAAACCCCGACTGGGGCTCCCATGACGGGTCGAGATTGCGCACCGCTCCGTTCTTGTAGAGGATGGAGTAGTACTCCTTGCCGAGACTGTTTTTATTTGCCGACTTTACCAGCAAGGCTCCGTTGTCAAAGCACATCGGGTGGGTGTCGTACAGTCCGAGAGGCTTCCAGTTCGGCCCAAACAGATACTCCCCATCTACCGACCACACCGTGAGGAGGTTGTTGTCCATGACGCAGAACGCGCCCTCGCAGACGTTGTACAGCGTGTTGGAACTGATGTCGGAGATCACCATGTAGTGGGTGTCATTCGTGAGGTAGGGCGTGAAGAACACGCGTTCTCCCTCAGGCTCATCCTGCTCCTGCTGCGTCTCGATGATCTCGTTGACATACTCCGTGAAGGTCTTGGGATTTTGCGCCCAGGTGCTTGTCGGCTTTGCCACGAGGGCTATGACCGCTACAGCCGCAAGCCATATTGCGGAAGTCGTGGATTTGTGCATCGTTTGTTTCATCATTATTCTGTCTTTTATAGGTTTCTGTCTTGGAAGGTTCATTAGTGGGGTAGGCGGATGGGTGTCGTCGAGTACGATCCGTCCGCTCCTCTGCTGCAAAAGTAATCATATTTTTTCTAATAAAGGGTGTAAACGGAAAGAATCCTTTGTTTTCTTGTGGTTTTTCCTTGCCTTTGTCGATTTTTCCCGCAGTCAGGCCATGGGAAAACAAAAAGTGGAGGCATTCCCACCAAGGGGACTACCTCCACTTTTCAAATATATTTGGGGTTTTGTGTCGCAGAATTACATCATGCCACCCATACCCGGCTGTGCTGCGGGCATCATCGGCTCCTTCTCGGGCTTATCGACGATGAGGCACTCTGTGGTGAGGAACATACCAGCGATGGATGCTGCGTTCTCCAGGGCTACGCGAGCCACCTTGGCCGGGTCGATGACACCAGCTGCGCGGAGATCCTCGTAGATGTCCTTGCGGGCATTGTAACCGTAGTCGCCCTCGCCCTCACGGACCTTATCGACTACCACGGCACCCTCGCCACCAGCATTGGCGACAATCTGGCGCAGCGGCTCCTCGATAGCGCGGCAGACGATGTTGATACCCGTCTGCTCGTCGGCGTTCTCACCCTTGAGGTCGGCAAGCACCTTCTGAGCGCGGATGTAGGTAGTACCACCACCCACGACGACACCCTCCTCGGCAGCGGCACGCGTTGCGCAGAGTGCGTCATCGACGCGGTCTTTCTTCTCCTTCATCTCCACCTCGGAGTTGGCACCGACATAGAGCACGGCCACACCGCCAGCCAACTTAGCCAGGCGCTCCTGCAGCTTCTCCTTGTCGTAAGAGCTCTTCGTGTTGGCAATCTCGTTCTTGAGCTGAGCCACACGCTCCTTGATGTTCTCCTTCGTGCCAGCACCATCGACGATGGTGGTGTTGTCCTTGGAGACCGTCACCTTCTTGGCCGTACCCAGTTCCTCGAGCGTAGCCTTGTCGAGCGTCAGACCCTTGTCCTCGCTGATCACCACACCACCAGTCAGCACGGCGATATCCTCCAGCATGGCCTTGCGGCGGTCGCCGAAGCCCGGAGCCTTGACGGCGCAGATCTTCAAGCCAGCACGCAGACGGTTGACAACCAGCGTAGTGAGAGCCTCAGAATCGACATCCTCGGCGATCACCAGCAGCGGACGACCACTCTCGGCAGCAGGCTGCAGGATGGGCAGGAAGTCCTTGATGTTGCTGATCTTCTTGTCGTAGATGAGGATGTACGGATTCTCCATCACACACTCCATCTTGTCCGTATCGGTCACGAAGTAGCCAGACAGGTAGCCGCGGTCAAACTGCATACCCTCTACCACACCGATGTTGGTGTCGCGGGTCTTGCTCTCCTCGATGGTGATCACACCGTCCTTGCTCACCTGGCGCATGGCGTCGGCCAGCAGCTTACCGATCTCCGGGTCGTTGTTGGCACTCACCGTGGCGACCTGCTCGATCTTGTCATAGTTGTCACCTACCACCTCGGCGTTGTCCTTGATGTAGTCCACCACCGCGTTGACGGCCTTGTCGATACCACGCTTCAAGTCCATCGGGTTGGCACCAGCAGCGACGTTCTTCAGACCCTCGTTGACGATGGCCTGGGCGAGAATCGTAGCCGTGGTCGTACCATCACCTGCGTCGTCGCCCGTCTTGCTGGCCACGCTCTTGGCAAGCTGTGCACCTGCGTTCTCCAGGCTGTCCTCCAGCTCTACCTCCTTGGCCACGCTCACGCCGTCCTTGGTGATCTGCGGTGCGCCAAACTTTCTGCCAATCACCACGTTGCGACCCTTCGGACCGAGTGTCACCTTGACGGCGTTGGCCAACTGGTCCACACCGCTCTTGAGCAGATTGCGTGCTTCTGTATTGAATTTAATATCTTTTGCCATGATCGTTTCTTCTGTTTTTATTTGATAAATACAATTTTACAACTCGTTGCGTCCCTCACCACCTCTTTACTCGGTGACGATGGCGAGCACATCGCTCTGGCGCATCATGAGGTACTTCGTGCCCTCGTTCTCAATCTCCGTGCCAGCATACTTGCCATAAAGCACCACGTCGTCGGCCTTCAGGATCATCTTCTCGTCCTTCGTACCCTCGCCGACGGCAATCACCTTGCCGCGCTGCGGTTTCTCTTTGGCGGTGTCGGGAATAATGATTCCACCCACTTTCTCCTCTGCCGGTGCCGGAAGAACCAGCACTCTGTCTGCTAACGGTTTAATTGTCATGATCGTAATATTTTTAATCGTTTTTGTTTTTGACTTTTCTGCGAGCCCCCTCGGCACTTGCCTTGCGGACCTCACCCTTCTTTTTGCGAAAAGCGTGCCAATGCGCCAAAACGGTCTCGCCAAACTGACAGGGTGACAAAGTGGCAGACTCGTGGTGACAGCCTTCTTCCACGTATCAGCTACGTATCAACCATGTATCAACCTTGTATTATCTTCCCATCGAACAAATATCGTTTACGTATCGTTTCCGTATTGTTTCCGCTTCTGTAAGCGAGAACGATAGGAGAACGATAGGAGAACGATACGAGAACAATACGGGATTGATACGGGATCGATACGGGATCAATACGGGATCGATACGAGATCGATAGGATGCGACTCCTGACAGATGCTCTAGGCAAGAAGTTTAACTTTTCCATTGTTATGCGTTTGGATTATATTTTATATTATGGCTGCTTGTTGCGCCCTACCTTTCATGCAACGATGGCTGATGCATCACTCGCCAAGGCGCAGCAGCTATACAAAGATAACCCCGCGTCCTGCCGAATGCAAGTCGATTAGCATGAATTAACGCCCCATTAACTTTTTCTCCGTATTCATTTAACAAAGCCTGTGTCTGCGAAAAAGCGTCCATTACGGCCTTTTCCGCGATTTCCCCGTAGCTTGGGCTACAAGAACCCCCTTGCTTCCATCCGCAGCCTGCATCCATGAAACATGTTCTAAGATGAGTTTTGGAGGTAAGTAAACCCGACAAAATATCCTGTGAATGTTTTTACTGTTTCGGTCTAAATACACAGGGTCAACTCATCTGACGAGTACAGTACCGATCCGCTTCAAAGATTGATTTTGGTCTCTCACAAGACTTGATTTCGTTTTATTGTGCCACATGAACCCTTGCGGAGCGTTGTTTCTTGTTGTTTCCTTTCGGCAGGATTGTGTCCCCGCGAAGCGCTCCATTTCATGACACCCTTTCTCGCCATGGAATAACTCGATCAAACTCGGTTCTGCGTATGGCTTATCGAAAGCGTTGTATTTTTAGTACTTGTTGTTGCTCTTGTTTTCCCATGTCAGCAGGTTGTAGTGAATCATCGCAAACTACACTTGTTGCTCCGTTTTGGGGGACGCTCCCACCCTCTAAATGTTAATTTAGGGGGTTGAAAATGTAAATTTAGGGGTTGAAAATGAAAATATTTTAAGAAACTTTTCTTTGATTCATAAAATAGTTGTAAATTTGTGTCGGACTGTAAAAGCCAGACCACAATCATGCCGTGAGACGAGTTCTTTCCATTATGATAGCGTCGGCAGCCTACGCCGTACAAAGTGTAGCGAGTCACCTCGAGGGTGAACACTATGCGAAGTGGGCCTAGGGTGGGGAAAGCTGTGATGCCCGAGAGTAGGGAAGCCCCAATAGCAGGAGCATGTCGAATCGTGCCTCAGCCAGCTTTGTCTAAGCAGTCCAGACATAAAAGGCGTTTACAAGCGTCAAGTTCAACGTACACTCTGAAACGTGAGAAATTTCGAGAAACAATGTACTGCCTTGAACATGACAACGGTAGATGTCCCGGGTGTGATTATACCAAGTTGTCACATTTTGCATGAGCAGATATTGTGCTCTGCCACTATGGCATACAATATCCTCGGCTTGTGTAAGTGTGCGATAATTGCTATATATCATATCGGCGTGGGCTATACTGTTGTTCGTTCAGCAGTATAGGGCACTTTCTCACGGCCTCAGAGTGTGGATCGGACAACGGACGGTTCACGCTTTTTTGTTAGTGTCATCCAGACCTGGATCTAAGACACAACCTAAATGGACACATTGCCTAATGTGAACTCCCGACGAGGCGGTGAAAATCCCTCGAGCACAGGACTTACCTCCTGCGCCCTCCCCGAAGCTCAAGGCGCCCCAGGCGCCGCAAGATGCTCAGAAGGGGAATCCTCGAACTTTATACCTAAGGATAGGCCCCAATGGTTTGTTCTCCGTGCGACATACGGACGCTGGAAAAAGGCAGTCGATTTGCTCGAAGACAACGACATTGAGACCTACGTTCCGATGCACGACATCACGAAACTCATCAACGGGAAGCGGAGAACCTTTCACGAGCCTCTGCTTCCCGATATTGTTTTCGCCCGGTTGAGCCGCACAATGGCCGAACAGTTCGTCAAGGATCCCGCCCCCTCCTCCAAATGGTTGAAATACTACACCGACAAAACCAAACCCCTAGAAAACGCCACAGGCCTCAATCCTCCCATCGTTATTCCCGACAACGAAATGCTCAACTTCATCAAAGCCACCAGTGTCCCCAGCGCGCATAGTGGTATGATTTCCAAGGACCGCATCCGCTACAAGAGTGGCGATCTCGTCCAAATCACTCAGGGCGACTTCAAAGGAATCATCGGCAAAGTGGTGAGAGCGGCAGGGCAACAGCGCATCGCCATAGAACTGGAGGGCATCGGAATATTTATCACCGCCTATATACCCAACGACTTTTTGAAAGTCTTGGAACGATGTGAAACTGTAGTTTGGTAGCACCCAAACAAACTAAAAAACAATATGGTAGTAAAAAAGATATTCTCCGAAGATTTGCAGATAGCCAAATCCTTGATAGTAAGGGATGAAATGGTTACACGCAAATACTTCTATCAACAATGCTATCCCCTGTTTAAGTCCATCTACGACAACTATTATACCGACTGTGCAAATGTCAAGGAGTTTATAGACGAGATGTATATCATAGTCCTTGCTCCTAGCAAACTGACGGGAAAATGTCAGATGGAGAACTTCAGGGGTGAGAGTACATTGACAAGTTGGCTGAAAACCGCCTGTTTATTTTATTGCTACAAGCAGTTTGAAATCAAAGGTAAGATGCCAAGAAAAGAGCGACTTCCGCTGTCAAATGCGGATGACGACGATGACGCGGGTGATAGATCCGACTCTATTTACGGCTCTTTAGAAATAGATTTCTCAAATATCAATCGGCAGGATGCTCAGATCATCATCAAGCAGATGCCCAACAAGCGTTACGGTGAACTGATTCGCCTACGCTACCTGGAGTTGATGACCAATGAGGAGACCGCAAAAGCATTAGGCATGTCAATGGAGAATTATTATAACAAACATAAACTCGCTAAGGCACAGTACGAGCGAATCTTCAGGAAGGAGGTAGATCATGAATAAAGATTTTGTACCATCAGTAAGTATCGAAGAATTTGCTGCGTATTTAGATGGAAATCTTACGGAGGATGGAATGGAATACATTTCATCTATCATTTCCCACAACAATAAGCTTGCTGACATAACAGAAATAAGTAATGTTGTTGATGTTACAAAAGAACAATATATACAGGATGAAGAGTTGCTACCTTCTGAAATAGAAAGCATGGATTTTAATATTCCTGAAATCTCTGATGAAACAATCCACAAACAACATCCAATCTATGACGATGATGAATCGGCTTTTATAGAAGAAAAATGTAACCATCAACTGATAGATGATAGTCAGGAGGACTATCTATATAGCAAAACAAGTGCAAATCAAAATAATATAGAATTTATGGATAATTCTTTTGTTGAAGACAATGGCATGCAAGCTAACATTGCTGCTCATAAGATATTTGGTGAGGATGGGTTCGGACCTGATGGAGGTTTAAATCCTGTCATTTACCAAGGTAACGAAGGTGTATGTGCTATTCGTAGTCAGCAAATTATTTTGCGTGACTATGGTATAGACATATCTTTGGATGAACTTAAACAGTATGCAACCGAAAACGGTTGGTATAACCCAAGTCCAGAGGGCGGTACACCAATGTGGGCAATAGGCAACCTATTGTTAAGTTGTAACGTCCCTTGTCAACAATCTGTTGATAATACTGTCTATGATTTAATAAATGAGTTAGCGCAAGGACATCGAGTAATTGTTGGCGTAGATGCAAATGAATTGTGGGCTGACAGAAACCATGATACTATGGCTGGAGTGAAAGAATGGTTCAAAGACTTTTTTGAAGGTGAAACGCCTAATCATGCTCTGGTAGTAGCAGGTGTCGATGTTAATCCTGATAATCCAGATGACATTAAGGTTATCTTGACAGACCCTGGTACTGGTGATTTGAGAATTGAATACAAATTGGATGATTTTATGGACGCTTGGAAAGATTCTCAGTGCTTCATGGTATCTACAGATACTCCAGCTCCACTTCAATACAATCCAGAAACAGGTAATGAGGAGCCATCCAATTTTGCCGTTGCTGAATACATCAACACCAATAGTATTCCTTTAAATCCCAATAATGTGATACTTCCAGGAGAGATGGCTGCTAAATGTGTAGGAGCGCATTATTCTGAAGGACATCTTAACAAAATCAAAGTAGATGGTGAAGAGGTCGATTACGACGACTATGCTAAGTCTGTTGAGACTGTACATAAATGTAAGTCATTCATAAATAGTTCGCAGACTTTTGGACAGGACCATTTTGATGCAAAAGAATTTAGTTCTGCATTGAAGAGTTTTCTTGGAATAGAATCAGATTTTGATGTACCAGAAGGTTTTGATCTCAATAAACAAGATTTTGAAGATACACCAAAACCTCTTCTTGAAGATGATGATATTACAGTTTCTAGCAAAGATGAGCCTGAAATCGAAGAAAGTAAGCATGAACTGTCACCTAACGACGAGGATGATTTAGACGATGATAGTACAGAAGATGCAGACGATGCCAACACTGATGACGATAATAATTTTTTTGACGAAGCGGACTTGGGCTTTTAATAAAGTATTTACCCATTAATTAAATAACAATAATAGTATCTAAAATGGAAAATAAAGACAACCAATTTTCAGCTCAGTTGAAGAGTGAAATATTAAAGCTTATGGATAGCATGATTGCCTTCCAAAAATCTTACCCTAAGTTTAACTTTCCCAAAACTTCCGAGAATTTCAGCTTATCTCGTGAGTTGCTTGAAAAGGGAGAGTTTAACTTGGCAGTGTGTGGCAAGGTAAAGAATGGTAAAAGTTCGTTGATTAATGCCTTGATAGGCAAGGAACTTTTACCAGTATGTACAGATGTCGCAACATCACGTGTATTTAAGATTTCTCATTCAAAAGAAGAAAAATTTTATGTGGTGTATGGAAATGGAAATCGCAAAGAAATATCCCAAAAGGATTTGGCGGCTTATGGAAGTCAGGCAGTTATCAACAAGGACGGAGATGCCGAAATTGAGAATACCATTTCTTATATTCAAGTATTAACTCCAATGGATTTCCTTCCTGAGAGCGTATCTTTGGTTGACACTCCGGGAATAGGATCGACCTATCCTCATCATACAGCAATTACGAAACAGTATGTCAAACAGGCTGATGCCGTAATGTTTGTGATGAATCCAACACCTTTGGAGGATATTGAAGTTGATTTCTTGAAAGAAATAGTTAGTGTGACTCCTGGTATACTGTTTGTAACTACAAAGATTGACCAGAATGGCAATGAAAGTGTAGATGAATCATTGAATAGAAATCGCCAGATAATAGAGAAAGCTGTCGGAAACGATTTGCCTTTTGGCATTTCTATGTTAAAGATGTCTAGTAAGTTGTTGCTTGAAGCTGCAACAGAAAAGGATGAAATGACATCTGAGTTCAATTATGAGATTTCTGGCTATGACTATGTAAAGTCTGCTATGAATAATATGGTGTTCACCATTTTGGGCTATTATCGTTCAGGATTGGCATACAATGCATGTGTAGAGTACTATAAGGAAGTTCTTAATGCGTTGAAACTGCGTCATGAAACAGCTGTCAAGGCAGCTACGGAATATGATACGCTGCTTAAATCATATGAAAAAGCATTAGCAAACTTCAATGAAAACATGGGGGACTCAAAGAGAAAGGACCTCTTTACAAAAGTTGAAACCGTGTTCAAAACAATGGAGTATGATTTCAACCAAATCTTCACATCAAAAGGAACAATTGCGACAAAATTCAGTGAGGAAATAGAAAACCTATCAGAGGAAGATATAACTACCTATAGTGAAGATTTTGGAGATAGAATTGTTGAAGACGTGCAGAATGAGTGGGATAAACTCACTTCATTAGTTATGTCTCGTATAGAAGAATTGTTGAATAATTTCAACAAGGAGTGCTATATGTCGATTCCTGAAGGCTTTATTTCTATAAATAAAGAAGGCGTAGAGGATCCAAGCGTGAAGGATATTCAAATGAGAGATAGAATTGGGAAAATGAGGAACGAGATGTTCTTGGGGGGTACAATAAGTATAGCTTTAACAGGAATAGTAAACGGAGTTGGTTTCTTCTTTCCTGCATTAGTTACACCAGCTCTACCAGTAATAGCACCAGTTATGGTTGTATTGGGCATAGGCTCTGTCTTATGGGGCGCCATAAGTGGTAATCAGAAAGCTAAACAAGAAGTATTGCAGAAAAATAAATCAAACCTCATTAAGCATCTGTCTGAAACGATGGCATTTTGTCGCAAGCAGATAGTTGATGTTTCCTTGGCTGATGGCAAATACCAGTCTTTGTACCAAGGTTTTGTAAATGCAGCTCGTGAGCAGGTGAAAAATTCCATTACTAATATTTATTCCAAGTATAGCGAGGAACTAGAATCTATGAAAAAAACCGTCGTGGAATCTAAAAACAATCCCCAGCTTGTTCTTGCTTTGGAGCATTTAGTAAAAGAATGGAGTAAGAACAAGACGTTGATTCAGAACATACATGAAAAATTGGAAACTGTGAAACCTGAATAAAATGGCAGTACTGGGAATAGATTATGGCTCCTCATATACAACCGTGTCGTGGATAAACCCACGACACGGAAAGCCTGAAGCTGTAAAGTTTAACGGAGACGGCTCGGTAAAATACCCATCTGTAATCTTAGGCTATAATAATGGATTGGTTAGTGGGTATCAAGCATTGAACTATTTGGAAGAAGTTGACAAACTTCCTTCTGAGATACGTTTTGAAATGCTGGCGAATTTTATTCCGTCATTAAAACGTATATTGAGTCCTAAAGGAGTCGAATTTATAGGGGATAAAGAATATACCCATAAAGAACTTTTGGAGTTTTTCTTTAAACAAGTCAAACAGTTGACAAACGCCCATTGTGGCAATGAAGTGGATTTTGACTCTGTGGTTATATCACACCCTGTTGATTGCGAAGAGTCAACCGTTCAGATGCTAAGACAGACTTTGTCTGCTTCTGGTTTCAAAGAGGTAAAAACACAATTTGAGCCAATCGCAGCTGTAATGGGATATGGAATAGACCACGATATACCAGAAGGACAAGGCATTTTGGTCTTTGATTTCGGTGGGGGTACAATAGATGTCGCTTATGCAAAGAAACATCTCGGCTCTTATCGTATCTTGTGTGAACCAAAAGGAGATAAATCTTGTGGTGGCCAAGACATAGATATGCTACTTTACGAAGATTTAAGGAAGAAAGTTTTGGCTAAATATAACATGGATATTTCAAAAGGCAATATTGTTGACCTTGGAATGTTAAATTCTTGTCGTAGATTGAAAGAGCATTTCAGCGACTCAAACGATGTACATGAGACTTCTATCGTTTTTGTAAAAGATGGTAGAATTATTACATACACGTACAAACTAAATAGAGATTCATTAAACAATATTATAAGCAAAAAGATTGCACATGCTATCAATGTAGCTAAAGCTGTGATAAAGCAAACGGAAGCCAAACAACTAAAAATAGACAAAGTCTTATTGATTGGCGGAAGTTCTCAACTGACTCTGGTTCGGCAAATGTTGTTTGAAGTCTTACCCGAAACAACGATTGACACTTGTGGTGAGAAAGATATTGCTGTAGCATTAGGTAATGTTGCAGATGAGCAAATAATAATAAAAGAATCAGAAAAAAAAGTCACCGATGATGATGAAAACGATGCGTCTGGCGAAAAGCCATCAGTGGTTTATAATCATGAAGACGATGGAGTCTTGACTTTTAACAATTGGTAATAACAAGGATTTTATTATGGATATAGTGATGTTAGGACTTTCAGGTGCTGGCAAGACCACTTATGTGGCAGCTTTGTATTATCGAATGGCAAATGGATTGTATGATTATACCATGGAATATAATTACTGGAATAATTATATGTATAAGCGTTATGTCAAGGGAAATTATAATTATACATTAGATGAAGCAGTAAGAGAAAGGGCTGAATTAAAGAGTGTAAGTCAAAATATAAGCAAGGGATTGTATCCGCCACCTACCGCAATAAAACAGGAATATGTGTTTAGAATGACATATAAAGATATGAACAGTATAAAATTTAACTGGTTTGATTATCGGGGTGGCGCGTTGATGGAACGCTCAAGCCAAAGCTCTGATTCTGCAGAGCTTATATCAAAAATTAGAAATAGCGATGCCTTGATCGTTTTTCTTGATGGTACAAAACTGGAAGAACCATTATCGAAGAATGAGAGAGAATATAGACGCCTTGTCTATTTGATAAAGAATGCCATATCCTGCATTACTGTAGAAAACGGAACCTTTTTCCCCGTATCGTTTGTTATCACCAAAGATGATTTGTGTAGCAACGTGCTCAACTCTGAAGGCTTTAATTATTTTGTAGACAATATTTTAAATGATATTGCTCAAAGTAAAATAATTGCAGCTCTTGTTACATGGGTAACAGTTAACAAAGAACATATATACAATGTTCATTGGCCATTGTTCTTTAGTATTTGCCATTGTATGAACAAATATATTGACGAAGAATTCAAATCGTATGCAGAAAGAAAAAAGAATAGAGGTCCTTTGGGCTCAATTAAAGAATTTTTTACTGAAGAGGATAAAAATCGAACTTGGCGGATTGTTGATAGGCTTGAGGGGAGCAAAAAGAATTTGGCAAGTATACTTAATGAAGAAGATAATAAGAGTTTATATCTAATATAGTGAATTATGGAAAAAATAACCATGTTGGGAACTTCCAATTCTGGAAAGACCTGTTTTATTTATGCAATGTATGATTTCATGCAGAAAGTGCGGAATGGTTTTACGTTTATCACTAATGACCCAGATGTCGATATGGATATCAATGAGGGTTGGGAAAGTATAGCATTTGATGGGGTTTGGCCTAATGGTACAGACAGAACACGTTTCTATGACTTTACTGTGATGTTTAAATCGCGTCCTATAATGGAATTTTCTTGGTGTGATTACCGTGGAGGAGCGATAATGGATCGTACTACACAGGAGAATGCACAGGATGTAATAGATTTACAGGATCGAATTAACGATTCAAGCTGCCTTATAGTCTGTATCGGTGCTGATACGATAAAGTCAATACTGTCGGGTGATAATCGACAAGGACGTGATTTAAGGCGTTTAAACAATTTGATAGTTCGTTATGCTGCCAACAACAAAAGGCGTATTCCAATAATGTTTGCCATGACAAAAGCTGATTTATATACACCACAAGACCAGAAACAATTGTTGGGCGTAATAAATAGTTATTTCAGTGCATTATGTGAAGAAGGGGCAGGTTGGCTTTTTGCAGTCGTTCCTGTTACACTGGGTCAGTTTGAATCTTCGAATGGTAGTGAGATACGGGGAGTTGTGGCGCCAAGGAATATTCATATACCTGTGATGTTCTTCTTACATTCAATCATCAAAGAACGTATTAGGGCTATTAAAAGCAAATTAAATGGAATGTCATTTGACAAGCATAAATACAGACAGGAAGTGAAATATAACCAAGGACGTACTTGGTGGGATAAGCTTTGGAATGGAGACAATACAGATTCTTTAAACGACAAAATCAGCAGTTTGAGTGATGAGGAGAAAAATATGTCTTTGCAACTCGAAGACTTAGAGCAAGTATTTGGTAGTATGAAAGATATGTTTAAAGTTTGTAAAATATTTTACGAAGGTCGATTAATGTCATTTTAGCATATATGAAATTTCAAACTTATATATACGGACGAACTCAGAATATTGATTTCAGAGAAATTTGTTCGCCTCAGAAACGTTTGTCGCCTCAAATGGTGTCTTTAGTAAAAGAGATTATTAATACAGATGTCATCTCTAACGGAGATATAAACAGACTACGGTATCTTTTCGTACGTGACTCTGGTAGGGTGTTATTTGGTGTAGGCTTTAACCATCTGCATTACTTGGATAAAGAACTGCAAACAGATTTCTCTGGCAGAAGGGCATTGAGATCATTTGTCGGTATTGTTGTCGATGAGTGCGAGTTTGAAAATCTGCAATCTCTTCCGATATGTTCAGATTTCTTTATAAGCTTATACTTGAGATACATACAGGGAGTGTGGCATTTGGAAGACCGCTCGAAAAACAGAGATGTTATTATAAGTGAAATCACAGAACAGGAGCCGGAGGATAATTGGTGCAGGCTTGACGGGAATATGTCGTTTAATGCCGACAATAATGTTTGCAAATTCTTCAATCCAACAGAGGAACACAGTGTACTAAGTTCAATAAAAAGATGTACTTCAAACATCATTATAGGACTAAATGTAGAAACTCACGTGCTTACAGCCTTACGCCGCTTTAATGTCAATATTTCAAATGTCCTGTGCTTGGATACAGTAGAAGAGCACTGTCGCAAAATGATATCCAAAACAGACAAAGAGCTTAGGCAAAATCGTAAGAAGGCGGATGGCAAAAAGTTGGCTCCAAACATTGTTGTAGGGGGAATAAATGAAAGTCAAGAACATACAGGAATTGGAGGAAAAGTAAAAAAAATCTTTAATAACATCTCGGGTACAGCAGAAGAGCACTCCACAAAGGGCAAAAAGCATAGATCAGATTGTAAAGAGAGAGGTGGAAAAGATTTGCAACCTGACAGGCAAGAGCATAGAGAGCCTGTGCTGACCGATCAGAAAGCAGATGTTGTTTTACAAGAAAACGATAGTCTGGCAATTTTAGAAGATTTAAAAATAAGTTCGAAAAATTCAATGGGAAAACAAAGAACTCCTGTCATAGACGATGAAGACACAATGGACTTCAACTGGGGAGGAGATTCTTTAGATGATTCTTCAAAGATAGATACAGATAAGGTTCCCGTATGCGACAATTGTGATTCAACGGAGGAAAAAGACAATGCTTTTGCCAGTCATAGCGGACAGACACTGGAAAATGGTTTAAGCAATGATACTTCAGAAGTCAATAGTAACAGTGATGCAAGAACAGATATGGGAATAAAAAAAAGTTATCGCCAAAATTGATTCTCTGTGGGGTTATACTGACTTTTATTGCTATTGTGCTGGCAATAGGTCGATGCTGCAAGAGCAATCAGACGAACCCTCAAAAATCAGTTTCGGGCGACACTATGAAGACTGTAAAGATAATGAAGAAATAGAAAAGCATGATTATCACGAATTATCATATTTGCTGACTCGCTTGATAAACAAATATGGCATAAAAGAGCTTATCTCAAAATTGGAATCTCTTACGTAAATTTTTTAGGGTGCATTGTTCTTCATTTTATTGATGTAAGAATGATGCACTTGTTCTTGTAAAGTTTCTTGCCCAAGTGATAGATTGATGTAAAATGTAGTATCTATAAAAAGAAAAACGATATGGATAAAAAAGACATAACCGCTCAAATATATAATTTGCTGGATGAAACGGCAGCATATATTGAACATACCACGTGGCGCAACAAATACTCGTTGGCTCTTAAGAGTTTGCAAGATGAATTAAAAGCTCCATGCGTGTTAGCTGTGGCAGGAAAGGTAAAGGCTGGAAAAAGTTTCTTGGTAAATGCGTTGTTAGGAGTCGATATAGCAATGACAGGAACAACAGAAACCACAGCTACAGTGAACATCTTCAAAAAAGGTATACCTCCATCTAAAGAAAAACCAATCCTATGCGTGTTTCTTGATGGCCATAAGGAATGGGTTTCCAAGCAATACTTGGATTCTCTTCAAGGTACAAGTAAAGAATCTTTGGAAAGAACGGATAAGATTGACAGATTGATTATGTATATCAATGACAATCCATTGTTGGATTATGTAACACTTGTTGATACTCCCGGAATTGGTGCTGAGGTAGGTGAAGATGGAGACTCTCATCAGATTCAAACAGATGCCTATTTTAATTTGCGTGAACGCCATCAGCAAGATACTATAAATCTATCTAATACAGCAGATGCAATAATATACTTGTTCAATACCGTTCCGACAGAAACAGATAAGAATTTTTTAGCGTCATTGTATAATGGAGGACATGGTATTACATCACTAAATGGTATAGGGGTATTGTCCAAAGTGGATAAGGACTTAACACAAATAGAAAACATTTCTCACTTTTGTAAAGAGTTTGAACAAAATCTATTCACAATTGTTCCAACGTCTGCTGCGATTGAAAAGTACATCCCATCAGAAGAACAAGCCTATCATTTGCGTGATAAGTTAAAGAAAGGATTTCCCGTTGAAAAAGGCTTTTTGTTGGCCATTGGTTCAGAAACAGCCTTTCTTCATGAAAAGTTGCCTTACTGCAATATATCAGTTATGGATAGAAAGGATGTTCTAAACAGTTTTGCTGATCATGATTTGGCATGGAGCTCATTTGCCCTAATAGCTAAAGAACTTTATTACTCTGATGACATATCAATAACATTGAATAAACTCAAAGGTGTGGGTGGAATACATAATCTGCGGAATTTGATATTTGACCATTTCTTTAAACGAAGTCATATGCTGAGAGGAAATAAAGTCATAGAAGATTTACGTGGTATCATAAACAGTATAATATATGATGAATCTTTTGCCCTTTCTGAAGATTATGCAAAGATGAAAGATGAGTGCATAAGTTCTTGTCAGTGTCTCCCCACAAGAACTCGGAATGTGGTAATTGATTTAATCAAATCAAACATACCTTCATTAGAGCAAGTTCAGAATGACAAGAACCATATCTTCAGTCTGAAAAGAAAAATTGAGAAGATACAAGCGGAACTCCAACTTGCAAATGACCAATACATTATGTACATGAAAATAGTTGATACTAAGGAACAGTTCTCACAGACAGAGTTTGCAGAATTATGCTCATTATTCTCAGGACAAATTACAGATGCTAATCCACGAAATAGATACAAGTATTGGTCATCCATTTATAATATGTCATTGCCGAATAGTGTCAGACAAAGTGCGGCAATGCTGGCAAAAAGGATGTACTCAGAATTATTAAAAATATAGCTTATGAAACTATTAAATGATTTATTCAAAAAAAGCAAGGTATTATGTGGTCAACTAATGTCTTCAATGTTTGACTCAAATAATCCAGCCACAGCTGTCGACCAATTGTTTGAATCAACAGAGAACACGTCAAGTGCATTTAAAGAAAGCAAAGAATCGGAAAGATTCATGCCATTAAGCGATATACCAAACATAGACTATTATATGGAGTCCAAAGGAGAAAAGGGAGAAAACGATGAAACGAAAATAGGAAAAGAGGAAGGAACAGAACACATACAAGGGGAAAAAAATAATAAGGATTCTGTTGATGACCCTAACTTGGATAAAAGTTATGGTAAACAAATAATTTTCGAACTGCCAACTCTGCTTGAAGAACTAAATAAGTTGCGTTCTCAAACTACCGATGAAAATGTTATATCTACAATTCTATTTTGCGAAAGCCGAATAGAGGAAATGATGCTTTCATGTGGTTGTGAACCAATTAATGAAGAATCAACTTTTGATAATTCACGTCATGTTTCATATCCGTTTTCTTTTGTACAAAATGGTTGTGTAATAGAAAAAACTATAAAACCCGGGTTAAGTTATAATAATAAGGTTTTAGTAAAAGCAATAGTTAAATGTAAACAATGATAATTATGGATGAAGATTTTGAACTTTTGTATGATGATGACGTAATAGGATTTCCTGATGATTTACTAGAATTTGAAGAAATTCATCAAGGAGGGAATGGACAAACACGCCTATAATGAATACGTCACCGATATTTGAAAATGACCCAAGTGGTGGTGTTATAGTAACTGACATATTTGGTGGAGAACACCATTTTCTGAATATGGAACAGGCTCAGACACTTACGGATTTTATGAGTGGGTTACCAATTGTCACGAATCCTACATCTGTTTCTAACAGTCCCTCTAACGCAGGACACCTTCCAACAGATATACACACTCCTAATGATTTGTCATTTTATGATGGCAAACTGCAGGATGCTCAACACAGGCTTAATCAAGCTTTGGATGATGCAACACATTCAACAAACGCAAGTGAACTGGAAGATGCTTTAAGCAGACAAAAGCAAGCAGAAAATGATATTGAATATTGGAAAGGTTGTCGTTCGCAAGCAGACCACAATCAAACAATAGAACATCTAAAAAGCGATAAGATAATCAATGACTGCAACGAAGCTTTGAATAACCTTCATGATATACTTCATAACGCGTGCAATGGTAACGGATGGTTAAAATAAGTCGTTTGTTTCTATGATCAGTTTAAGATATGATCATTATTGGCTTTCCCTCAGAATATTAGAGATTATTGTATCAAAGCTTTTGATGGATGGAAACGCCCAACAGTTTTGCATTTTCCCCCTTTTAGTTACTTGTGGTTCGTTGATTTAACGTAATTTTTTACATGGACATTTAAAAAATAACTTATATCCCAGCATATATAGGAGTGTTTACGATTATATCTGCAATGTTGAATGTTTTCCTTTTTAAATATCTTGGTATAAAAAGTAAAAGGGCAAGAAGAGAAGATGATATCTCTTCTTTTGACACAATTGTTAGAAACCTTTCTTCTGCAGATAATACAATGAGGTTGGCTTCAGCTATTATGTTAAGAAGATTTTTAAATCGTAATGTACAAAAATCCAACTTGTTTCTTTATCAAGAAAGTGCGAATGTCATTTCTTCAATGCTGAAGATACTTCCAACAGGTATCTTTCAAAAGACGTTAGCCGACGGTTTAGCATATACTACAGACTTGTCTAACATGGATCTTCAAAAGACAAATCTTCAGGATGTATATTTAGGTAGAAAAGACAATATGAAAATCAATGTTGCTTCAACAGATTTTTATTTAGCAGATTTGTCCTATGCGCTTTTGGAAAATCTTTCTGGCAATGCTATTTTCTATAGATCAATTTTGTTTTGTACACAAATCAAGAATTCCGATTTGTCTGGTTGCTCTTTTAGAAATGCAGACTTGACGAGAGCTCGTTTTAAAAATGTTATACTCAAGGATGCTGATTTTACAGGTGCCTTGCCAATACCAAAAGAGATAAAGGAGAAACTAGCCAATGGACGATACATGGGCGAAGGTTTGGTAACGACAGGACAAGACGTAGTGTCATATAAGAATATTTTTTTCTCGATGCCAAGTGTGATGGAAAAGAGTGAAGAGCTTCTTACAAAAGACTTTAAATCTTTCTTAGAGTCCAAAGGATATAATGTACATTATTATATCAGAGACGATTATCCTTGTTATGTGCAATTCTTTTGAGCGCAGTCTGTAGCTCATGCGGATCAGATGGCCCTAAAAGCCGTTATATTGATGACGGAAGAACCTCACAGGATATGCTTCAAGACATTTCGAATGCAAGTCAAGGTGACAGGTGGTTATATAAATACGATACAGAGGTGTTCTATCTTGACGATGGCGAATGGAAATCTTATGGGCAAGTAAGTGTTTATAAGAACCTTGAAGATGACCGAGAGCGTTATTGGGTTGCTTTTGGACGCATGAAGTTTCCAACGGAGGAAGCAGATAAGGGAGGATACTCTTATAAGGTTGAATATGGTGGCGTTTGGTATTATTTCTGATTTTGAAATGTGTAACTCTACAATTTTTATATAGTTCTATGTTTTTCCAGTGATAGATGGGTTACTTTCATCCCCTCTTTGTCATTAAGGAGTGTGATGGCTTCGAGTGATGTTGAAATAACTATATGGATATAAAGAAAGGACAAGCAATGAAGATCAGGTATGCGACAATCAGTAAGGAGGGAAGGCGCTCTAACAATGAGGACTTCTTCGTGGTCATGGACCAGCAGGAGAGGGGGCGCTTTTGGGGTATCGTGTGTGATGGGATGGGTGGTCACGCTTGCGGAGAAGTGGCGAGCGAGACGGTGGCCCATGCTGTATCGGCATACTGGGAGCAGCATGCGGAGGAAAGGGATTGCGAGGATAAGGTCGTGGAGGCTTGCCAGGAGGCGACTCGTGCTATCGAGCAGAAGGCGAGAGAGGTAGGACTGGCGGAGATGGGAACGACGATGGTGATGGCAAGTATCGAGGGGGATATTGTGACCATAGCTCATGTGGGAGACAGCAGGTGCTATCTGCAGCGGCCAGGCCAAGGGGTGGTGTATCAGACGCAGGACCATGTAAGGTTGAGCTTTGGGTACGAGATCGTGGCGCGCAGCTTCTTCAGCGGTCATCCGGAGGAGGCGATTGCCGACGTGGTGCAAATTCCTGTTTGTTCGGGCGACCGGATTTTGCTTTGCTCCGATGGGGTCCACAAGAGTATGGAGCCCGAGGACTTGGAGGCAAGGATGATGGATGAGAAGTCGCTGGAGGAGATACTTCATGGCTTCGAGCTTTGTTGCTGGAAGTATGGCGACGATAATTATACGGCTATTCTGATAGAAGTGGAGTAGCGAGGGAATAGACTTGAGTTGAAGCAAATGAATCTCGCGATAGCAATAGAATTTTCACGATAGCAAAAGAATCAACATGTTGGCAAAGGAATCATCAAGGTGAAAATGAATCATCAAGGTGACAACGTGAATCAATAAATCAATAAGATGACAAATAAAATCTATAAATCAAAACAAAGGAAATCATTATGATGAAAAAAGAAATTAACAGTAGTATGAAGAAGGCGTTTTATGGTTTGGATTGGACTATCTGCTTCTTGTGGGCAATAGGCGTGGTGGTAGTCGGCTATGGCTGGTTCCCGTACTTCCCTGTCAATCTAGTGGCATTGATGGTACTGTTTCGCATCGTGTGCTCGTTCGCCCTTTACAAGGGTGAGAAAAAGGCTTGAGCCTCGGGGCTGGTTGCTCTTGCGCTGATGGCACTCAAATGGTTGATGGATGCTGATGTGCATATGTGGATTCTTACCTCGAAGGCGTATGCTATGATGGGCATGGAGACGGACAAGCCAGGGGAGGAAGTGTTCCCGTGGGTGCTGAAAGTATGGCTGGGACTGTTTCCTGTCGTTGCCTATGCCGTCAATGCGATGCGCAAGGGCGGTATGGTGGACAACTTGACGTGGAAGGAAGCGATGGGACTGTTGCTTTGGACGGACCGACGGGCCAAGACCTACTGCGCCCTGCTGTTGGTGGCGCTCTTTGCCTTGTTTTTCGGACTGGCCCTCTACGACCGTGCTTGCGCCTTGGCTTGTGTTGTGGCGCCCATGGTCAGTCTTTATCTGCTGCAAAGGCTCCGTGGTGTGGCGATGGGGAAACTGTGGGTGGTGGTCATTGCCATGGTCCCGTTCTTCTTGTCGCAGTTTGAGGCGGGGGTGGAGCGTGTGGCGATGCTCGCTCTCAGTCTTTGTGCGATGGCCTATGCTTGTGGCGGACTCCTCAGGAGCGTGAAGGACCTGCCTTTCTATGTCGTCGTTGTGGGCTATTTGGGCGTATTGCTGCCCAGCATGGCTATTGGCAGCAATCCCTACTGTTGTCTGGATGTTGCCAGGGTGTACCGTCAGCGCCTTGATGCTTACCCGGGCATTCTCGTCGTCAAGGACCAGGAGACGGGGAAGGTGGGTTTGCGCGATCGTTACGGAATGCTGGTGAAACCGGAGTTTGACTCTTTCGCCTTTCACACGGCCAACAATCGGATAGGTGTGCTGGAGATGAGGCGCAATGGTTATTATACGCTCTACGACCTTTGGTCTGAGAAGCGCTGGGTGGCGGACCATATTGACCATTCGCTGCAGGATCGGATCTGCAAGGTGGTGGAAGGCCATGCGAATGTGTATGACTACGAGCGTTGCGAACGCATGGAGATCAGAGTGACGGAGCTGGCTTCCAACAAACTCGATACTTGCACTGGGCAGGTTTCTTCCAACAAACTCAATACTTGCACGGGACTGGTTTCCAACAACCAGCTCGATGCTTGCACTAAACAGGAATCCAACAAACTCGTCGCTTGTGTCAAGGCCAGGAAGATGGAAACCGTCTATTACGACTGCGATCCTGTCCCGTTTATCCCCACCGACTCGATAGCGAGGACAGCGGGGGAGGTGGTCCGCGACACGGTGGTGACGCCGAATGAGTTTACTCTCCATTCGATCAGTTATGCTCAGAGCGTGACGGTCGGCAAGGGGCAGACCTACTTGGTGCAGGTGCTGCTGGCGCGGAAGCAAAAGCCTACGCAGCAGGAGGCCGTGAACCTGGTGCAGAATGTTGTGGGCTTATTGAGAAAATAAAAGCATGGCGTGACTTTTATGCCTTTGTTCATAAAAGTCACGCCATGAGACGTATTCCATAAAACTTATGCCATGAGGCGCAATACTTCTGCCACTTGTTCTGCCATGGGGCGCTGCGTGTCGATCCAGTGGATGGTGAGGCCGCGGCGCTCCATGCCCCGAAACCAGGTCATTTGTCGTTTGGCAAACTGGTGGATGGCGATCTCCAGGCGGCTGAACATCTCGTCGTAGGAGGTGCGGCCGAGGGCGTATTCGGTGACAAACTTATACTCCAGGCCGTAGTAGATCAGGTCCTCGGCGGGGACCGTCTTGAGCAGACCTTTTATCTCGTCTACCATTCCTTCCTCCAGTCGTTGGCGCAGGCGGCGCGTGATGCGTGCGCGGCGTGTCTCCCTATCGACCCATGTGCCGATGATGGTGGAGGGGATGGGTGGAACCTGGCGGTTTTCGGTGGGCGTATGGAGGTTGTACTCCTCTATCTCTATCGCGCGGATGGCCCGCTGACAGGAGTCCACGTCCGTGCGGTTGTGCATCGTGGAGTGGTTTTGGGCCTTCAGGTCTTGGAGGATGACGGTCAGCTCATCGAGCGTCTTCCCCTCCAGTTGCGCCCGCAGCGTGGGATTCTGGGGCACGGGCGAGAGTTGGTAGCCCCGCAGCACGGCCTCGATATAGAGTCCTGTGCCGCCACAGAGCACGGGTTGGCGTCCACGACGGCGGATGTCCTCGTAGGCTTGGAGGAAGTCGCGCTGGTATTCGAAGAGGTTGTATTTCGTCCCCGGGTCACAGATGTCTATCAGGTGGTAGGGGATCGGCTTGTCCTCCACCACATAGTCGGCGAGGTCTTTTCCCGTGCCGATCGTCATGCCTCTATAGACCTGACGACTGTCGGCGGAGATGACTTCGCCGTCCAGCTCATAGGCAAGGCGTGTGGCAAGGGTCGTCTTGCCGCTTGCCGTGGGCCCAAGGATGGTCAATAATTGCTTCATGGATGCAAACTTACATAAAATTTCTGGAAAAAGCGAGTAGCAGGGAGAAAAAGTTCAGACCCTCTGTCCTCGCTCACAGTTTCAGACCCTTTGTCAGGTTCGTCCGGGACATGGAGGGATTCGACGTGGACATATAGAAAAACAACTTGAATAACTTTTATAACTATGAACAATGCTTCGCGGGGGATATTGCCTGTCGACAATACGTGGACATATAGAAAACAACTTGAACAACTTTTACAACAAGTTACAACGCTTCGCGGGGACATTGCCTCTTCGAGGCCCATGCAGACCCAAGGTTGCTTGTAGCGAAACAACTATATACAACGCTTCGCCAGGACAATCAGCAGGAAATAGTCAAGGCGAAAACGTGTCATTTATGGTATCCTTTCTCGTCATGATCACAGTTTCAGACCTTCTATCGGTTCGGTGCGCACGAAGGCAGCAGCGAGATAGGAGGTGAGGGAGAGGAGCATCAGCAGGGCGAAGTAGATGCGGTAGCCGAGATAGTCGGCGAGGATGCCGGAGAGTGCGCCCGAGACCGTGATGCCAATGGCGGCGAGGGCAAAGCAGTAGGAGTAGAACATGACGGGATGGTAGCCCCGTGAGAGGTGGGCGAGGTAGGCGACGAAGGCCATGATGCCGAAGCCGAAACCAAACTGCTCCAGGAAGACGCTGAGGGTGATCAGGGAGAAACTGGTCGTCAGCGTGTAGGCCATCAGGACGTAGAACACTTTTGGCAGCGTGATGGCGAGCGTCATCGGCCACAGCCAATAGCGGAAACCGTGGAGGTGGATGCAGCGTCCGCCGAGCAGGCAACCAAGCAGCATGCCGAAGGCACCCACCGTGCCCTGGGTGAAGGCCAGTTCTTGTGGCGAGAGGCTCAGTCCGCCATTGCTCCCAGGGTCGACAAGAAACAAGATGCCGACGCGGTAGAAGAAGCCCTCGGGGAGGAGGAAGAGCAGCAGGAAGAGCATCTCGAAGCGGAAATAGCGACGGTCCGTCAGTTTGCGGAGGTCTTCGAGCAGCAGGGCCTTGTAGTCGTTGCGCTTGCGCACCAGTTGCTCGCCGAGCGGCACGAGAACCACGGCATGATAGACCGCCAGTAGGAGGATAAAGCCCCCCAGCAGTTCGCAGACCGTGCTCCACGCCATCGGTATGCGGCGATGGATCACCTCCAGGTTGCCTCCCACCATTGCGGGAATGCCCAGCGCCAGGGCAAAGGCGGCGCAGGTGGCGGCAGCCCGTGTGGCGGGCACCTGCTGGTAGAAGCGACGCTCGGAGCAGATCATGAAGTAGCGGCCTATCCCCACGTCGTGGAAGGCCGCCGCGAAGGCCTCGGCGTAGAAAAGGAAGAGGAAGGCGGGGATCCATACTTTCAGCCGCAGCACGACCCCCATTGCCAGGAAGATCAGTCCCATCAGCACTTCGGCGTAGAGGATGAGGTGGTGGCAGTCGGTCAGTTGGCGGGAGAAGCGGCCCAACAACGGGCGGAGGATGAAGGGGATGAGGGCCAAGGAGCAGCAGAAGAGGTTGACCGCATTGCTCACCCCCATGCGGTTGAGCACGATGGGCACGAGAGCGAGGATGGCGACATAGGGTATGCCGCGCAGCAGATAGAGCGTGGGAACCCACGAGAGGTGGCGTTCCCAGGCCCTTGCAGCCCTTTCTCTTACCAGATTGCTTCCCTTTTCCATCATTGTACTATTTTCCCTTAGCCCTGCTGTTTTTTCTTGCCAAACTCAGGGTCGATCTTGATGAAGAGGCAGACGACAAACGTTGCCGCGCAGCAGAGGATCGTCCAGAGGAAGAAGTGGCGGTAGCCGATGAGTTCCTGCAGCCATCCGGCCATCATGCCCGGCAGCATCATACCCAGGGCCATGAAGCCCGTGCTGATGGCGTAGTGGGACGTGCTGTGCTCGCCCTCCGAGAAGTAGATGAGGTAGAGCATGTAGGCCGTGAAGCCAAATCCGTAGCCAAACTGCTCGATGAAGACGCAGGTGTTGACGATCCATAGCGCGCTGTCCTGGGCGTAGGCGAGATAGACATAGACGAGGTCGGGGAGCGTGATGGCGCAGACCATCGGCCAGAGCCAGCGTTTCAGTCCGCCTTGCGAGGCGGCGATGCCACCGAGGATGCCACCCAGGGTCAGTCCGATGATGCCCACCGTGCCATAGACGATGCCCACCGTGCTGGTCGAGAGGCCGAGTCCTCCCTTCGCTATCGGGTCGAGGAGGAAGGGGTTGATGATCTTGACGAGCTGCGCCTCGGGCAGTCGGAAGAGCAACATGAAGAGCAGGGCGGGGACGATGTTCTTCTTCATGAAGAACGAACGGAACGTCAGCAGCGACTCGCGCAGGATGCCACCCACCGTGCGGTCGGGGGCGTGGCGGTCGGAGGCAGGTTTGGGGAGCGCCCAGGCGTGGTAGAGGCTCGCGAGGAAGAAGAGGATGGAGAGGATGGCGAAGACCACCGTCCAGGAGAGCGGTATCTTGCCCGTATGGTCCTCTATCAGTCCTGCGATGATGACGAGCAGTCCTTGTCCCGCTATGGTGGAGATGCGATAGAACGTGCTGCGTATGCCGACGAAGAACGACTGCTCGTGGCTGTCGAGGCCGTGCATGTAGAAGCCGTCGGCCGCGATGTCGTGGGTAGCCGACGTGAAGGCCACCAGCCAGAAGAACGCCAGCGTGAGCCGGAAGAAAAACTGTGCGGGGATGAAGAAGGCGATGCCCGCGAAGGCGATGGCGAGGACCGCCTGCATGGTGACGATCCACCACCGCTTGGTGCGGACGAGATCGACCATCGGGCTCCAAAAGGGCTTGATGACCCACGGCAGGTAGAGCCAGCCTGTATAGAGGGCGATGTCCGTATTGGAGATGCCCATCTTCTTGTAGAGGATGACGGCTATCGTCATCACGGCGACGTAGGGCAGTCCCTCGGCAAAATAGAGGGAGGGCACCCACGCCCACGGGTTGATATGTCGCTTGCTATTCTCGGTCATAATCATTGTTCTATGGAAGGTTTGTAAAGCGTTTTCAGCGTGGCGCCAGGGTAGTAGTGGCGGAGGATGGCCTCGTGGTCGTAGCCCTTCTCGCCCATCATGGCCGCCCCGATCTGACACAGTCCCACGCCGTGGCCCCAACCTGCGCCCGAGAGGTGGAACGACTGCGGAACCCCATCCTCGCCCTGCTGCGTCTCGACGACGAAGGCGCTGCTCTTCAGGTGGCTCTCGCTCAGCGTGCGGCGTATCTCCAGTTCCTTGCCGATGACGCGCTCCCTTTCCGTGCCCACGATCTTCAGGCGGACGATGCGCCCGCTCTTGCCGCGCTCCAGGGGGACGAGGTCGAGAATCTTGCCAAAGCGCAGTCCCGTCTTGCGGGCGATGAGGCTGGCGAGTTCCTCCTGCGTGTAGTCGATGTGCCAGCGATAGAAGTCTGCCGTCTCCTGGTCGTAGCCGTTGAGCACCTGGCGCAGCACCTGCTTGTCCTGCGTGTTGCAGAAAGCGGGAGGTGCGGAGAGAATCCACTTGCGGGCCGTCTCCTCGTCGGTCAGGTCGGGCAGCGCGTCTGCCGCCTGTCCTGCTTGCGTGGGGCGGTCGAGGAAGGCGGCGAGATAAGGCTTGTCCTCGTCCTGCCAACAGGCCGAGAAGACCTCCGTGGCACCGCCGCAACACTTGCTGAAGCGCGCGTCGCAAATGCCCTTGCCGTCCCACAATACTTGTCCATAGGTGCTGCGTATCGCCTCCTCCACATGGTCCGACACCATGCGGGTGATGCCCTGGTAGCGCTGGCAATGGTCGTCGGCGCATACGTCGAAGCGCTGGTGGTCGTCGCGGTCGTACCAGCGCACCAGTTCCTCCTCCGTCTCCCATCCTCCACAGGTCTCCTCCGAGGGATGGTCCGCATTGATGCGATGCGCCATCTGCGTCAGGAGCCAACTGCGGGAGATGATGGCATGGGCCCGCAGGAGCGATGGCGACGAGGTGGCCCGCATCTCGCTGGAGATGACACTGGCGAGATAGCGCTCCACGGGCAGTTCGTTGATGACCCACACCCGATCGCCGTCGGCCTCCAGCCGCAGCATCCCCTCGAAGGTCTGTGCCTCCTTGCGCTCCCAGTGGAATCCGATGCCGATCGTGACCTCGGGCAGCGTGAACGAAGACTGAGGGGAATGGGGAGCGAACGTGAGCGTGTCGTATGAGTTTTCCTGCCAAAGAAGCTTTCCATCCTTCGCCCTCACGGTCTGCGGTCCCGTCTGTAGCGTGCCATCGACCATGAAGGAGCCCTCCAGGACAAAGGCCACCTCTGGCCCGCTCGTGATGCCTACGGCGACCCTCGGTTCCTGCAGACGGCGCAACACCTTGGCGAAGGCCTCCTGCCCAAGCGCCACCTCGCCGACGGTCTTCACCAGCAGCGAGGGCGTCAGTCGGTCGAAGTCCTCCTTGCGCGGCGTGATGACCAGTCCTGCCATGTCGAGCGCGCCTGGCGAGATGAGCATGCGGTCTGCTTCGCACGAGGCCGTGTAGCAGGCGGGGCGGTGCTTCTCCCGAGGCAGCAGGATGGTGACGACGCCATCCTCCTCTCGCCATGCCAGCACGTTGAGCATCGGCTCGGTGTCGTCGGGATGGCAGGGCAGGGCAGCATAGGCCCTGCGGAAAAGCGTCTGCGCCAGGGCTTTGTCGTTGCTGATCAGCACCAGGGTGGGGAAGGGGTAGTCCTCGATGGTGCAGAGGCGGTTGTCGGCGTCCAGCCGCGCCACCTCCCGTAGCCGCTCCCTCCATCCGCGCCAGTCGCGGCAGAGCGGCACCACACTTCCGTCTCCCCCCTGGAAGTGGAGATGGTCGGGCGCACTGGCCCCACATTTCGGACCGTTGTAGAAGAACAGGGTACCCTCGAAGCGGTCAGCCAGTTCGTAGAGCGTGGCATAGGTGTCGAGGATTGTCTGGGGGCGGTGGCGCCTGGCGGCGATCGTGAAATGGGTCGGGAGGATGGGGAAGGGATTGACGAGCACGTCGAAGTCCTCGCCGAAGGCCCATTCCTGCTGGATCTCAGGCCGATGGTCCTTGCAGAGGAAGCAGGGACGCTGGGCCAGCGTTTTCTTATCGACCTTGGCCCCCGTGCTCACCATGCGTGCGGGGTTGTACTGGGCGCTGACCGCACCGAAGTCTCTCACCTCCACGCGTGCCAGATCGGCGTAGCGTGCGGCCGTCTCCGGCCATGTGGCCATCTGATTGTGGAAAAACTCGGAGAGCGTCATGCTTTGAGGTCGTTGTTGAGGCTGATGCGCGCCCGCAGTTCGATGGTGCGCAGTCGGTCTTTGTACAAGTTGTTGGCGTTGGTCTTCTCGATGCTCAGTCCGTGGTCGCTATTGCCCGTCCAGCGGCGGCAGAGATAGATCGGATCGTAGATGCGGCCGATGCGATACTGCCGGCTTACGGCCAGTCCCATGGCATAGTCCTCGCCATAGCTGGTGTTGGGAAATCCGATGCCCCTTGCTATCGAGGTGAGGAAGGCCCGCGGCGCTCCCAGTCCGTTGATGCGCAGGGCGTTGTTGGCCCCGTTGTCGTCCGTCCACTCCTTGTGGTCGATCACGCCTGGTGGAAGCGTCAGCAACTGGAAGTCGCACATGCGGTAGGAGCCAACCACCATGGCGCAGTCCTGCTCCTGGAAGGCATCGACTACCCGCTGCAGCGTGTGGCCGTCGAGATAGAGGTCGTCGCTGTCGAGCTGCACGGCGTAGCGTCCGCAGCGCGGGTCGTTGATGGCCCAGTTCCAGCAGCCACCGATACCGAGGTCCTCGCGCTCGGGGATGATGTGGACGACGCGCGGGTCGCGGGCCTCCAGTTGCTCTATCAGCGCCGAGGTGCCGTCGGTGCTATGGTTGTCCACCACGAGGACGTTGAAGTCGAAGCCAGTCTCCTGTCCCAAGGCCGACTCCACCGCGTCGCCGATGGTCTTGGCGCGGTTGAGCACGGGGATGATGACGGAGGCCGTGACGGGGAAGTCGCCCTCCACGTCGGGCTTCTGGTAGCGGTCGGTATGGACGAGGCCATCGACTGCCCGCAGGTGCTCCGTCACGATCTGCTCCATCTCCACCTGCACGTCGCGGTTGCGCGGATCGACATAGTCAAACTGGCGTTCGCCTTCTGCGCTCACGGGTTGCTTCTCCTCCGTGTAGAGGTATTCGTTGAGGTGGAAGATCGCGCCCTGCCGGCTCAGTTGCAGACGCAGGTCGTACCAGCCACCATACAGCCAGTTGGCGCCGAGGTCGCAGCGCTGGATCGCGTTCGTCCTAACGAGCACCAGCGGCCCGAAGTCGAAGTCGTCTCGCAGCGCACCCTCCTGGTAGTCGATCACGGGGTGTTTCGCCCGCTGGCCCTCTTCCGTCTCGTAGAAGTCGGCATAGACCATGACGGCCCCCGTGCTGTCGGCCACCTGGAGCAGCCTTTGCTCCGCGCCGTAGCCCAAGGAGACGGTGTTGTCGGTCAACTGTATCAATACGTATTTTGTGCGCGCTGCTTCCGCCATCTCTCTCACTGCCGCCGACGAGGGGCGGGGCGATTGGAGGTCCACACGCGCTATTCTTTCTCTTTCCATAACGCTTCTTGATGTCTTGTTCTGCAAAGTTACGGAAAAAACGCTGATGCCCAAAATTTTTTCAGATTAAACGCCCTTGCGAGGCGGATGTCCCGCCAAAACGCAACGCCGCCTCGCTCCACGGCTCCCTCCCCCGTGTGGGCAGATCCTCCCCCTGCTGCCGTCCGGTGTCCTCTCGACACGAGTTCGGCGCGGTTTCTGTAGGAGGTCTGCCCGCTGCTGCCCTTCTTTTTTTGTTGGTATATATATAGTGTCTTAGTCAAAGTTGTTTTTACTCTCTGTTTGCTTGTGATAAGCGCAGCAGCTATTGGGTCGGGGTGTCCGTGAAGCGGGCGAGTTTGCCTTTTTGGTTCTTTCGCGCGTTCAGTTCGTTTCTTTCCGCGTGTTCAGTTCATATCTTTCCGAGACTTCGGTTCCTTTCTTTCCGCATGTCCGGGTTCATTCCTTTCCGAATCTTCGGTTCCTTTCCGAGCGTTCGGTTCAGTTTTCCTCCTTGATAGCGGAGGCCGGTCTCACTGGTTGGCCACAGTCTCGATGATGGATCTTGCCACCATGACCATCTGATACATGTCCTCGGCGCAAGTCCACTCGTAAACGCTGTGCTCAGCCTGTTGTCCGCTGTAGAGGCAGGGGCCGCCCTTCTGTCCCTTGGCTGCCAGCATGGCCGCTGTCGTGCCGCCACGCTCGCTGCGGGGAGTCAGTTTCACGCCCTCTTTCTCTGCCGCCTCGACGATCAGGTCGTCCAGACCGGGATACATCGTGTAGGCCACGTTCTCATACTGCATCACCTCGGGTTCAGCCTCGGTCACGACATAGGGGAAAGCCTCGGCTGTGAGCTCAGCGGCGCGGTCCAGAAGCTGGCGGAACGCCTTGCCCTCCAGGGGGTCGAAATAGCGCAGGCGCACCTTCACGAGATACTCCTGTTGTGTATCATCGGCATCTACGTCGACGAGGGGGGAGACCGAGTAGCAGTGGATATAGCCCTCCTTGCCCTTGCTGGCCGAGGGATGAGTCTCGGGCGGCAGTTGTCCTATGAAGTAGGAAGCAGCGGTCAGCGCGTCGCCATACTGGTTGTAGAAGCCGTTGCCGGGGTGAGCGTTCTTGCCATGGAAGGTGTAGTTGCGTCCAACCGCGGTGAAGTTCTCCACCGAGAAGGCCGTGGGGTCGTCGCCGTCCACGTCGATGACGATATCAGGCTGTCCGTCCACATATTCCTTCTCGAAGCGGTCGGCGGCACGGCCAATGTCCTCGTTTTGTGAGAAGACGAAGTGGAGGTCGCCATGCTTCAGCTTCTTGTCGTTGAGGATGGTCTCGATGAGCGTGACGAGGATTGTGCAGCCCGTCTTGTCGTCGGCGCCCAGCAGCGTGGATCCGTCGCTCGTGATGATGGTCTTGCCCACACAGTTGGCCAGGTGCTTGCCCTGAGGCATCTGAGGACTGAGGGTTATGCCAGCAGGCAGTTGGATGTCGCCGCCATTGTAGTTGCGGTGTACGATGGGTGTGATTTCGCCGCCTACACACTCGGGCGTGCAGTCCATGTGGGCCATGAACATGATGCTCGGCACGTCTTCGCAGTTGGCCGGAATCGTGGCATAGACGTACTGATAGTCGCTACGGCTGACGATCAGGTCGTTGTCTGCTCCGATGTTGCGCAGCTCCTCCTCTATCAGTTCTGCCATATCCTCCTGGCCAAAGCTGATCGGAAACTTTGTGGTGTCTTCGGTCTCCCACGACTGACTGTTGATGGCGGCGTAGGACGTGAAGCGACTGGTGATGGTCTCAATCGTTTTTTTGCGCTTCTTCTCCTTGGCTGCTTTGGCAGCTTTGAGGTCGGGAGCCGGCGCGGCCTTGAGGAGTGGGGAGGCTTTGACGGGCTTTGCAGTCTTGGCGGGCTTCGGACAGGGAGCTTCCGGCAGTTGCAGGATGTGTGTTCTTAAAGCCACGGAATTCATATTGGGTTGGGGAACCGCAAAGTTGGGGATCTTGATCCCCTTTTCCACTCGCTCTACCATTTGCTGGATTTTGGTGATAGAGGGTATAATGTTGACATACAAGTTGGGTGTTTTCACCTTAACGTGAATTTGGGGTCTTGCCGAGGTAGGGAATCCCACCATCAGGACCAGTGCGAGCACGAGCGTGCTGGCGATGTAAATGTTTCTTCGTTTCATGACTTTGATAGTTTTGAGTTGATTATTTTGTTTATTGGTTCTCTCTTGATAGACCTCGTGCCGCTGGGCGGCCTTCGCTCTATGCTCATCCTTTATGACAGTCCGTCGCGCCTTTCTTGCGCTGCTGGTGTCGCCAGAATTCGTTTGCAAAGGTACGGGTTTCGCAAGCCGTGGTGCGCACATTTTCATTTAGATCGCGGCCCATGCGATTTTTCTCGATTTTTCTCGTTTTTGCTCGCTATGCAGGCACGGCGTACACGACTACTGGCGTGGCGAGCACGGCGATCAGTTTGGCCCAATCCCTCACGTGCGTGTCCATGCGCGCATAGGTCAGTGAGGCCAGACACACCATGAAAAAGATGGATAGGAAGAAGCCCAAGAGGATCAAAACCTCCCATAGGTTCTGGCAGTTGGCCATACGGCGGAGTGCGAAAAAAAACAGGACGAGCGTGGCGGACCACTCTGTCGGAAACAGGAAAAGTCTGATGGTGTTCATACGTAGGTTTGTTTTGATGATTTGTGTGCAAAAGTACCTGTTTCCCTATCAAATGCGCGCACATTTTCATTTGGTTCGTCCATAGTGTGCGAAATGTTCGCCAAAATGTGTCTTTCGGGCGGGCGCAAGGGGGCGCAAGACGCCAGTACGGGCTGCAATCGGCGTGCCGATCACAACCCGTACTGTACTGACAGCGACTATCCAGTCGGTCCAAGCAAGAAGTGGTGCTACAAATTGCTCATGGCATAAAGTGGCACAACGTCTATGTGGCGGAGTGCATTTTGTGCTTCTTTGTCAATATACTCAAACGTCCCAAAATTCTCCAAGGAAGTACGAACAGCATGGTGAAGGGCTTTCTTCCTCATAAATAGCCATAAGCTTTGCATACTGCCTTTGGTGGAAGCCTTCACTTCTATTGGTACAACCACCCCCTCTTTGGCCTCCAGGTAATCAATCTCCGCTTTGGAACCCCTTGACATGCTCTGCCAATAATACATTTCTGCCTTTTGGAAACAGTCATGGTTCTTAACGAGTTCCAAGCCTGCGAACATTTCCGAAGCAGCCCCTTTGTTGACAAAATCAACTTCCGAAGCCAAAAGGACATTGGCGGCAGGAGTGCCCAGCATGGTCTGCATCAGTCCCAAGTCTAAAAAAAGATATTTCTTGTAGCTATCATTCTCTTCTGCTCCCAGTGGAACACCATTTCCATCGCTATGCGTCACCGGCTTTATCAGTCCCGCCAATGTCAATAGATGAAGCGCGTCTTTGATGACCGAAGAGCGAACATCGTCGGCCACCTGTCTATAGACAAACTTTCTGCCTGCCTGCAAAGCTACGGAGCGCAAGACCTTTCTCAGCAAAGCTGGAGACACGCGCGACCTATACTTGGCAAAGTCATCTTGGTAGGTGTCCAGAATGTCATTGTGAACATGGGCGCACTCGATGTAGCTTTGGGACGCTATCCATTCTGTGACCGCGGCTGGCATACCGCCCACGAGATAGAACGTCTTCAATTGTTCCACCAGTTTGTTGTGGACGGCATCGGGAAGCGGAGAAGAAGGCGAAGCCTGGTGCTTGTAGCTGACCGTCGTTTCCAGACCTTGCGCCATAAGAAATTCGTCAAAGGAGAATGGGTACATGTATAGTGAGCGTATTCTCCCCACTCCAAAAGAAGGCAGCTCCTCCAGGGTGAACTCCAGCAGAGATCCCGCGGCTATGACATGTAGCTCTGGATAATCCTCTTTGAAATAACGAAGCGACATGATAGCTTCCTGACTCACTTGTATCTCGTCTATGAAAAGCAGCGTCTCCCCAGGTATGATTGGGATGCCTGTGGTGGCACTGATTCCCTCACAAGTCCTATGCACGTCAATATCCTTTGGAAAAAGTCCTCGGATAGATGGTTGACTCTCCAAATTGATCTCCACAAAGTACTTAAACTCTTTGCCCAACTGGCGTACAGCAGACGATTTCCCCACCTGTCTTGCCCCGCGTATCAGCAAAGGCTTCCTTCTTTGAGATGCCTTCCATTCCAAGAGTTTTTTGTCTATGTTTCGCTTGTAATACGTCATTTTCGTGTAATTTGCTGATTCACAGTGCAAAGATACGACTTTTTGCTAAAAGTCAGGGCAATCGGAGGCTATTTTTTGCTAAAAGTCGGGGCAATAAGTGGCTGGTTTTTGCTAAAAGTCAGGGCTATCGGAGGCCATCTCTGCTAAAAAGTCGGGTCCGTGTCCACGAAAGCGACCTATGCAACGCCATGGGATATCAGTTAAACGTCTTTTGCCATCCGGAGCAAGAAGTTTCAACTGGTTAGTGACACTAACCAGTTCGTTTCCTTCCTTCTTCAGCTTCGTCTTCAGATACTTCCAATAGTTGCGGTTCTTGGTATAATCGTCTTGGTCGTTGAGCACGCCCACGACATCCTAAACGGAATACCACCATTTGGATAGCGTCTCGTCCCATATAGCACGCACTTCGCGGTCGTTGAAGAAACGGATAGAAACCTTCTGTATCTTGTTGTCGCTCGAATTCATATATAGCTGCAAAGATACACATTTTCCGTGGATTTTTATCCGCGCCGATGGCTATTTTTTTGCTCCCTCAAGCAGTTTTCGTGATCGTCCGAAGGCAAATGGTGGAGGCTCTGCGTCAAAGCCTCTCTTTTTTCCTCACTTCCCAATGACCGCTATAGCCGCTTCCAATATACACAATATGAGGCATTTTGGCGATACGACGCTTAATAGTCCTTAGTCCCTTTCCAGACAAAGAGGCCAATTCTTCAGTTGTTATTGTAGGATAAACAGCTACTTGATATTCTATCCATTTATCTAAATCATCGCCTTGAGTGCCACCTTGAGTGCCACCTTGAGTGCCACCTTGGGTGCCATCTTGGGTGCCATCTTGAGTGCCACCTTGAGTGACATCTTCGTTTTCCACAAAGTTTACCTCAATATCAGGATGAGTTTCCTGCCATGCTAATATCATATTGGGGAACGTGACAGTAAACTGAGCACGGTCGGAGAAGAAGTTTGGAAGCATCTTTTCTTCAAAGTAGGGAAGGGCTTTGATAGGATTGATGATTTTGCCCATACCCGAACCTTTACGCTCCATATAACCCAACTGGGCAAAGACGTCGGCAATAACCGGATTGCGTCTGACAGAAGGAATGTCTTCTAAGTTCATCGTTTGGATAAGCCGTCCTTCTGGCATGGAACCTGGAGAGTAAATCACCATACGGTCATCGTATATATCCACATGCACCTCGCTACCCTGGATCAGATAGTCGCGATGAGCCAAGGCGTTCACTACAACTTCCATCACACAACGTTCCATATATTGAGGAATCTCGATGCGCTGCATGGGTTCTTTGTACCAAAGTGTACGGTTGTTGCGACGGATGAAGGACATGGTGTCTTCGAGAAGCGTTACAAGTCCGCCTGTAATCTCTGCGCTGTCGAGAGCATCGATGCTTCCTCCAGCCTTTGTCTTGCCGTTCCATCTTGTGCAGAACACTCGACTTTGTCGCAATGGACATTCGTCTGCCATCAGCAGACCGGCATAGGTAAGTATTCCCTTATTATCAACCAAGCCAAACGAGCGGTAAAGTTTTTTGTCGAAGCTCAGACCGTTCCAGGCATAGTAACGGCTGCGAAGCTTGGAAAATGCATAATCTTCAAACATTTCATCGCTTGGGCGTGCGTCGAATGAAGAGTTGCGACCTCTTAGTACCAAGCGTTTATGTTCGGTACTATCAGCCACAACCGATTCGTTGCCAATGCGGACAAAGGTTTCAAGCACGCTGTCGCCAATATAATAATAAGGTGTATCTTCGCCGCCATGCACATGTAGAATGAGCAGCTCCTTGTCTTCCACACGCTCTATCTTCAAGTCGATTTGTGGCATAGGGTCTATGCGCTCCTTTATTTTCTGACTGATAAATTCTGCATCAGCCTTGGCATCAGTCAACCCTATGATAGTATCGTCATCGGCAATGCCAAACAACAGGCAGCCGCCACCTCCATTGGCAAAGGCGCTGACGCTCTTCAGCCAACTTTTCACTTTACGGCGTTCCACTTCCTGCTTCTTGTCGTATTCGGTAGTCTCACCTATATATTTTGCTATGTCCATTATTGATTGCTTTATTTACTCCTTTACCATCTCCTTCGGTCCCTTGATCGAAAATATATCGCCCGTGAGCTGGTCCATCAACTTGGCCAGCTCGCCAGTAGCCACAACCATGTCTTGTTGGCAAGTTGCTGTTTGTTCATTCGTATGTTCACGTGATAGTAATATAGCTGCAAAGATACACAATTCCTGTGGATTTTTATCCGCACCGATGGCTATTTTTGCTCCCTCAAGCTATTTTCGTGATCGTCCCAAGGCAAATGGTGGACGCTCTGCGTCAAAGCCCCTCTCTTTGCCTCACATTTGTTTTAGGATTATCGTGTCGCCGTAGGGCCCTCGTAGGGTCGTAGGTTGGGGGGAGCGGGAGGCGCGAAGCGAAATCCTAAACGTAACAATGTAACAATGTAACAACTGAGCAAGACTTGGGGGGGGAGGATGAGGATATTTGCGAGAGGTAAAATGATATAAATGGGGTCTACCGCCAAGTGCTCATATAAACCTCTGGCGGGACGGAAAATTAGATTATTCCGAAATCTTTCAGTTGCTTTCTGTTGATTGTCGGACTCTCTTTAACTGTCTCTATGATAAGGCTTAGCAGTTCTGTATCTGAGATTTCACCCCTGTAAGTTTCCTTGCTGAACTTTGTCCTTTTGGCAACAATAATTTTAGAGCAATTTACAAAAGAATTATGTTGCAGAAAAGGGCATTGTTCAACGCTTATAGGTAATTGGTAATCAGTTACTGTGGGTGGTAAATTATAATTAATTTTCGAGTTTATCACCAGTCCTCCTATCACATTGCCTTCATCGTCAAAACCAAGAACGATGAAGAATTTATTGCGGGTGGCGTCATTATTCTTAGGCGTTATGCCGTTAGTAGGGTCAAGGTTTAGCAAATAAACATCACCAACATTAATGCTTGACTGTAAAAGTTCATTTGCTGCACTTCCAAGTAAATCGCCTATGTTTGTCATGCCAATGCCGCTTCTACCGCAAGGTTTTCCTCTATATAGTTTATCATGTCTTCGGATGCCATTGCATCTTTAGCCATGCCGACGATGTCCATCACTTTGCGTCCTGCTTGCTTATAGGCACGGCACCATTCTTCACCATGCGATTTTGCACGCAACTCCCCATAAGGAAGAGTTCCGTTTTCCGCAATAGAGCAATCTAAGGCTTCAATGTCTGCTTTTGAAAGGTAATCAGAGTCGGCTTCGCGCTTTGCTTCCAACATATAATAAGCGTCATCCGTACCTTTGGACACCGTCTTTTCAAGCATTTTTTTCAAGTCCTGATCGCAATAAGCGTCGTCTTTTATGCAATTATACAACACCGAAGGAACCGGTCCATCTGGCAACGCACAGAACTCGTCAGAAACCATAGGAAATCCATATTTTGCCAAATGTGCAATATTGGCAAAATATATAATCTTGAACACGTGGTAATAGTCCAATCCCTTCGTCTTGTTCAAGATGTAAAGAACAACCTCTGTAAGCTTCTGTTTGTCAAACCGTGTCATACTAAATCTCCTTTGCGCTACAAAGATAATTCTTATTCATTAAACAACAATATGTTAGCTTTCTTTTAACGGAATCCATATCTGTTTTTAACATTGTGTTAACACTTGGTTCGCGTTATCATACAAATGGCTTTTGCAATGATCTCGGAGCAGACTCAGTACGTTTTGTCGTTCCATATTTGATATTGTCAAATCTTTCATCGTTACGGTCAATTTTGAATTTGTGAGACAGCGTCTCACTTTTTCATAATTTGTGGAACACCGTCCCACATTTTACAATTCGTCCACATTCAGCTTGATCCTCAAGATACGCTGTGCCCCTCTGGTATATCCAAACGGTAATTCAGCGATTTTGCTGCCAAAGCCTCTCTTTCATCTCACTCTTGTTTTAGGATTATCGTGTCACCGTAGGGCCCTCGGAGGTCGTAGGGTGGGGCGAAGCGGGGAGGCGCGATGCGAAATGCTAAACGTAACAATGTAACAATGTAACAACGGAGCAGGGTTAGGGGTAGGGGAGGACATTTGTGATAAGCAGAAACAATATAAGTGGGGCGCAAAGGTTATTGGCAGACTTAGTCTTGATATGCGCTCGGATCTTTCTCAAAGTGAGGGATTTTCAAGAGCCAACCTGTATCACATAAAACGCTGGTTCTCATGCTACTCCAGTCAAATTGTATTTGTCTACCAGGCTGGTAGACAAATACAGAAAGTGGATAATGCCAATACCCCAGTCCCAGACATTTTTGCTTTGCGTACCTTGGAGACTTCAAACGGTTCTAGTTCCCAAACATGAGCTTTCGGAATTTGGAAAAGGGAATTTATTGTTTCAACGTAGTTCTGAGACATTGGAAGATATTGTCAGGCAGGAGATTTCCTCCGTTTTCAGCAGTTCAAAATAAAAGGCTCCATGCCAATTTTGGGGACAACGTCCCCAAAATTGGAAAAGCCAAATAGAACTTACGCATATAGACGAGATTCGGACGGTTAAAACTTTTTCCATTTCTTGTTGTTAAGTCTTTGGCAAGGTTCACAAGCAACTGCTTACCATACTCGGTTGTTAAGTGTTACTTAACAACTGAACCATCATCTAACCCCTTGTTGTTTAGTGTTTTAGATATACGAGCTTGGTGTTGGAGAAAGAGGTGTCAAACAAGGTAGGGATCATGTTCGGTTATTTTTCACTCAATGCAGCTATCGTCGCATATTGTGCGTCATACCTTGTTGTTGACGTGTATTTCTTCTTCGAAGAATGGATTTCTGCCGAAGGGAGCTCAGAGGCTGCATCCAACTCCACCAGTACGTACATACTCGTGGTATTGATACTTTTGTAGGTGCCTGCTTCCAATTCTTCTGCTGGTAGTATCTTACAGTCGCCCTTGATGGAGTAAAGATGTTGGTCTGTATCTTTACGCGTATGAAACAGAACATAGCCTATTTTTCCAATATGCTCAACTATTTCCATGCTATCTTTGGTAAATTTAATCCCTACTGCCAGTTTGCCTTCGCTAAGAAAATTCTTGCTTTTTGATAAAAAACTTTCCATCATCACCATCAATACGCCATCCTTTTCGGGATTGCAAGCTATGCCTTTGCTCTCGCCGATAGCTCGGGCTATGACGGGTTCTGGATTCTCGCCAAGTCCACATGGCCGCAAATAAAAGCTCTTGCTCAGTTCTTCCAGCAATCGGTCGTTATCAGCTTTCATACCCTCATCGTTGTCGAGGGCCAACGAGAGGATGTTTTGGTCTTCATAAGGACTATACATCTTGCCGATGACATCCTTGAAGTGAGTGTGAATATACTCCTTCGTGTTAACTCCAGGATGGGCTTTAAGCGCATAGAAGTTGAAACTGTCTTGCAACCATTCTTGTATGGTCTCTCGGAATTTGCCACGTATCTTCGTCTTCCAGGCAGACCGTTCGCCCTCATTGTTCCTCGCATAGAGCGAGAGGACAAATAGGAAGTTTACGTCATAGTGGAACAACAGAAGAGTGTCACGATCGAACAAACGGTTTTTGAACTGATAGCTCTTTCTCCGTGTTTCCTGCTTGTTGCTTTCTTGTATACCTTCTTCATCATAGCGGAACTGCTCGTCCATGCGAGCCGAGATGAAGAAGTTGGGGATGATATTGTAGCCCTCTGTTTCATCATCACGCAGCTTGATGCCGGACGTGCTTTTCTTGTCGCTCTCACCATTGAAGATATCGAGGTTCCATTGGATGACATTCCGCGCGTAGGTATATTGTTTGTAGATGCTTTCGCGCCCCAGTTCGTTGCCCATTTTGTAGTACTTGGAGTCGCCTATGTAGTAGGTGCTCTCGTTGTTATTCTCTATGAGGCTCTTGGCCGTATAGAGGTGGTCAACGATTTTGCCGTCATCCTGCTTCTTGTCCATCCCGTCAGGCAGAGGGTTGTCACCGATGAGCGCATCTATGATGGCTTCGAAGACGATGTGGAAGCTCTTCACCAAGAGGTATTCCTTTTGGTCGGTATTGACAAATACTTGTCGCGACATATCGAAGAAAGCATAGCACAGTTGCCACAGTTGCAGGGCCTTGTCAGAGAAATACTTGTATTTGATTTGCTGCAGACGCACTTTGCCGTAGCCACTCAGATACCTCTCAAACTGCCGTCCTTTGATGAGCGGGAAATTACAGTTTATGTTCTTATCAAAACCATACTTGTCACCGATGAAGTTCAAGATGGAAAAAAAGATAACCAGCAGTTCTTCATCGAAGTTTATTTGTCGCTTCTTATTTACTGGATTCATATAGATAGCCGTATCTTCCTGTACGATGGCAAGAGTAGTGGCTATGGTTCGTGTCCAGTTTATCTTATTCATTCCAGAGTGGAGGTTCTTCAAGACAAAGAAGAAAAAATTTTGGTTGTCCTTATTGAATTGGATGAGAGCCAGTAGAATGTCAAGAAATGTGTTGCTTTGTCGGCGGTAGCTTCGTCCTGCTTGAGCTATCTTCTTTTGATATACGATGGAAGAGTCGTTTCGCGTATCATTTTTATAGACCACGATAGCGCGGTAAATCCACACGGCGAACTTATAGACAAAGTCTTCCTCGGCTTTTTCTGTAAAAGTTTTGTTGGCCTTAAAGTCTATGATGTCACGCGGTTCATACTTACCGAAGACCAGCTCCCGACCGTCCACATCCTTTAGCATCACTTTCGGAAGAATAAAAACGCAGTCGCCAAGCGAGACGTTATAGTAATAACCCACATAGTGGACCGACACTAGCCCCTCAACGTTCTCCAAGGCGTCAACGCCCTGGAGAACATCGCGTACATCTGCTACATCGTATTGATATTCTTCTATAAGAATGCGCATGGCTCTAAACTGTTGTCTCGGTAATTTGTATACCCAAGTTTGAAGAATTGACGGCATCAATAAACTCCTTAATTGTGTCACGCGACGCAGAGCTCTTAGATGGATGCATCCAACCATCTTTATTCACCCAAACGGATTCGCCATCTGCACATTGAATAGGGTAAGAATAATCGGTATACTTTTTGGGGTTTGAAGCCAGTTCTTCTTTTGTAGCTATAATCCATGAGGACGCAGAGTGTTTCTTGTAGCCTCTCCATATGTCAGCCACCTCATTAGCTGTTTTTTCAGGATTAAGCCTTATGTACTCTTTAATAGATGTATATGGTATGGCATTTACTAAATCAATATTTACCCCATTGACTTGAATCTTAGTGTTCGCTTCTGCCTTGTTGTCGGCGGTTTGGCTTTCAATAGGTTTCAAACCAAGGTTTTGCAGGAATAACTCTACCTTGTCGTTGACTACCATTGTATTGTTTTCTACGACCGAATAGAATTTATCGAACGACAGTTTTCCGTTCTCACCATCTTTAAAAGCATCACCCTCAAACTCCATATCCTTGAATACGTCGTTCCAGAGGTAGAATATCACCTTGCTTACGAATTTATCAGCATCTATTACACCGTCGATCGCTTTGCAGAAATAATATCCAAGTTTTTTGTCCTCTGAGTATGTTGCTTTATATATGCGTTTGTTTATTTCTTCGAGGAATCTCCACCAACTATACTCATTCCCGTTTACACGGATAACCCAACCCTTGCCAGCATCATTGATAGGTACATAATGCCAATCCCAACGGCGCTTGAAAGCAGAATCTATAGGAAAGAGACTTTGGTCGCTGGTATTCATAGTTGCCCAAATACAAAGGTTGCTGGGTAATAGAAGAATGTCGCCATCCAGTACTTGCTTGGCAACGTTTTCGCCCTGGAACATCTTGTTGATTGTGCCAGCTATGCCATCCAGACTAGTTTCCTTCAGAGCTCTTTGCAGATATTTCTTCATGTCTGTATCGGCCTTGATGGGGTATTCAGAGAAACCACCATTGCCACGATCAAGCAATTGGAAAAGGTCTCCGAAAATCTGTGCGCAGTTGCCACGGTTGATTTCTTCAATTACCAAATATTCACGCTTGGCATTGGCCGTATCTTTTAATCCGTCATACTTCTTCCAAGCAGCCACATAAGCTTGTAGGAATGCCTGAGGGACAAATTCATAAACGATTTTGTCCTCATACATATCCTTACCATATTGATCTTCAACGGCAACAGCTTTAGTGCCAATTACGGTAGTTACAGGAAATGCTTTTGTAGTCGGCTTATATGCACCAACAAAAGTAAAATAATCTGTGTCGGGGTGGAATGTGGTGCGGACCACATCCTCCCCAGCAGTATCTCGTTTGATAGTATATGACTTGCCAGTTCCTGGAGCACCATAAAAAATCTGCTGGAGCTCTACATTGCTGTTATTTAACGAATTCGCTTCTTTCGTGTCAACAATGCGCTCTGTGTAATATATGGTGTTTGGTTTAATCGTAATCTCATTTGCCTTATAATGATAGAAAAAGAATTCTGTGTTGCCGTTTATTGTTCTGCTTTCCAAAACGACAACATCATTCTCTTGGATATTATGGCTACTATAGAATGAGCCTAAACTGGGTATGCGCTTTTCGCCATTGCTGTTTTCATAATAGACGAATTTGAAGGAAATAGGCTCGTCGTCTTCATGCCCCTCACTCATATCCTTTGCCTGAAATTCGATTTGTCTTACAGAACCATTAATTTCTCCATCTTCTTGGAAAAAGGTATTGTAATCAAAATCGTTAGTGAGACGAATATATTTCTCGTGAGTTCCTGTATTTCCGACTTCGGCGGGAGTCAAAACTTTCTTGAAAAACCTTACCTCGTTCATACGTATTTCTTTATTATGTTAGCGATTTCCTTTGCCATTATGCATGGCACAGCATTCCCTATTTGCATATATGTTTTCAGATAAGCACCAAGAAACATATAGTCATCAGGGAAAGATTGACACCTTGCCGCTTCTCTTGGAGTGAGTGCACGTATCTGAAAAGGATGGATGTGAGAGTGACAGTCCATTCTTAGATGCGCAGTAATAGTCCTTGACGGACGGTCTGCTATCAATTTATAATATTTGTCCTTAAAACAATGAAGACGATTAGTATAGGGCATGATATCCGCAATCTTAGGATCGGAAGCATCGTCGCCTTGATTTAATAGTCTATATATGTCATAATTGACATCGTTCACAAAGCGAGCTTTATGGTTATACAGCACATGAATCTTTCTCCCGCCATTGATTAGTCTCAAATACTCATTCTCGTCGCCCTCGTAATCATTTACGTCGATTTTTTTGCCCGTTTTCGGATCATCGACTTCGTTCATGTTTTTGATACGTGGTGCATCAAGGGGTTTGATGTACTCAAGAGCTTCTCTTAGTAGATGAACTTTATTACCCTTATTATTACGCTCTATCTGCTCAAATATCGACTCGGGACTTATGTTTTTGTCTTTAGCCACATCAGTCCTAATAGCAATATATATCAATCTTTCTCTGCTTTGCGCTACAGAAAAATCTACAGAATTAAGCAGTTTGTACGCAACTTTATAACTAAAGTGCTTTCCGTCTCGCAACTCGTCAATATTTTGGTAGTCTTCGACAACTTGATTGGCAACCGACAACATTCCCTTAACATTCTCCATAACGACAAATTTAGGGAGGATACTTTTGACTGCCTTCACAAAGTATTTGTAAAGTTCGTTGCGCGGGTCATCAATTATACGTTGCTGATTCGCAGAACTGAATCCCTGGCAAGGAGGTCCTCCTACAACAAGATCAACTGGACATGAAACATAGTCACCAATATGATCAACAATCTGACGGATATCTCCCTTCAACACTTTGTCAGCAGGAAGCTCGGGATGATTAAATCTGTATGTACGAACGCACACATCTTCAAAATCATTTGCAAAGACCACCTTAAATCCTGCCTGAACAAATCCACAACTGAGACCACCTGCACCAGCAAATAAATCTACAAACGTGGGGGCTTGTATTCTGGCTTGTTGTTCCTGTAGTATGCGACGTTTTTGATTGCTGAGTCTGTCTAACAAAGTCCCCATCATGGTTTTATGAGACAGATAGAATGCTACGCACCTGACAAATCTAGAGAACTCTTTTTTGAGCAATCTTTTTAGGGATTCGATATCGTCTTCGCATTCAATCACACCGATATTTTCCATCTCAGACGTAATAGTCGAATCTATCTCTTTTACATCTTCAACAACAAGACAATTGCGCTCAGCGAACACTTCCACCAAGCGAATGTAAATCATGATCTTCTCAAGAAAGTCGTCTTTACTCGTTATTTTATTGACTGATTCAAATATCATGCGTCTAAATCCTCTAAATTTTTCTTTATTGATTTTGCTAAAGCCTCTGCAAACAAAACGGGCACAGCATTGCCGATTTGTTTGAACTTTTCTCCACGGGAGCCTTCAAATACAAAATCGTCAGGAAACGACTGTATGCGAGCAGCCTCACGAACAGTGAATGTCCGTAGTTGAGAACCATCCGGATGAATAAACTGAAAGCCATCTTTATGGATGTGCGCAAGGATGGTCTTTGAGGGTAATTCCCACCACTGTACGACATAACTATTGTCAAAGACGCGCGCATGTTCGTGCTCTAAGTCTGGACGGGCGCGACGCATTTCTCCAAATGACCAATGGTTGGCAATCATGACACTAAAACGTTCCCTATCAGTAGCATTATGCTTTCTACAAATATGGTCCATCAAAGGATGAATGCCCTTCTTGCCTATGCGTTTCAAGAATTCATTATCACAAGGATAATTGAATGTATCTGTCGAGGCATCCTGTCCTGGCTCTACGCTAGGCAAGTCACCAATAGCCTCCCTAACATCAACAAAACGTTTCAGACCATTTCGTTGTTGCTCATCCATTTCAGGGTCATAGTTGGTTTTCTTGACTCCATCATACAGTTCATAGGCTTCTTTCCCCTCAATATCTTTGCGAACACCCATGATGATAATTCGCTTCCTTAATTGAGGAACGCCATAGTTGGCCGTATTGTACAGAAGTTTATTTGCGTCTTCCACCAATTTATACTCTTTTCCTAACGCATTAAGGATTTGTGGGAAAATTAATTTCCCGTTTACTCTTGCAGAAAGGATACCTTTTACATTCTCGAACACAAAGAACTTGGGTCGAAAATACTCAAGTATCCTCACATAACTCTCAAAAAGAAAGTTTCGCGGATCCTTTGACATTCCGACTCCATCTCGGACTCGTCCCGCTGTAGAATAAGCTTGGCATGGTGGCCCACCAATTATAATATCTGGAGTTTCTCCTTTTGTTGCGTCTTCAATCCTTTCAATAATATCAGAGGAGGTTATGTCATGTTCTATAACCTCTTTGTCTATATCCTTATATCCATAATACTTCATGCGAGTACGCAAGGTCTCACATGCCCAGTGGTTGATTTCCACATGGGCAAGTGCCTTGAATCCCATCCGATAAAACCCTTCGGATAGACCGCCGCATCCAGCAAAAAGATCTATAAATGTATATTTCTTCTTTCTCATTGTTTACCAGCCTGTCCCATAAATGTCCTTCGCGTTAAATTTACTTTTGTTGTTTCTATGCGATGTCCTTTCGGATAGTCCTTGAACATTTTGACATGGGTCGCAGAATTTACCATTGAACATTTTTCCCTCACACATGTACGGAGTAGAGGTGATACCATAGTCCTGACTGTAGCGTCGCCATTCGTTGACAAAGCTCGTAGTTGTTGCTTGGCTATTGACAAAAACGAACAGTCACTTTTTCTTTCTTCCTCTATATCGAAGATTGTCCAATACGAGGATCACTTCTTCGAGCTTCTCAACCTGCCGTATGAGCAGTTCTTTCATTCACTTTTCTGCAACACTATAATTTAGAATTTAAAAGCACTTGAGCAACTAAGTTGTCAAGGATTTTTTCATGTCAGATTTCTCATTTACCATAGTGCTGCGACATGAGGCGTAGTATAAACACCAAATGTCATGGCAAAAGTACAAATAAAAAACGAGAAGTTCTCTCCTTGTTGAAGGTTTTTTGGCTTATCCGAGTTTTGGAACAACGACACGCCGTAGTATCATGGAAGGGGAGGCGGCCGCAAGCTACAGACAAACGGCGTGTTGCAATGATCTCGAAGCGAGAGCATAGAGGCCGCGTGGCGGCGCTGGTCCGCCACGGGGCTCTATGGTCTCTGTACGTATTTTTCTACTGCTTCACGAGGTGGCCGATCACCTGCTGGCGGTTGCGGCCC
>ULVK01031407.1_pt1 | contig 96385 bp, 62 predicted proteins | sample 1959311 | NCBI WGS metagenome assembly ULVK01 (sample SAMEA4835783, study PRJEB28245) | human gut metagenome | biome: gut microbiome; material: fecal sample | place: Denmark | collected 2008 | reverse complement strand
ATGGAAACAGAAAAAGGTTACGATACCAACATTGGTGACCGGGCCTGCCGCTTGTCAGGAGGACAGCGCCAGCGTATCTCGATAGCCCGTGCTATTCTGAAGAATCCAGCCATCTTAATTCTGGACGAAGCGACTTCTGCTCTCGATACGGAAAGCGAACGTCTGGTACAGGAAGCACTGGAACGCCTGATGAAGACCCGTACTACTATTGCTATCGCACATCGCCTGTCGACTATCAAAAATGCCGATTGCATCTATGTACTCTATGAAGGTCGTATAGTAGAAAGCGGTAAACACGAAGAACTGCTTCAGAAAAACGGCTATTACAAACGCTTGAACGACATGCAGGCTCTGTAAATTCTTACCATACCAAACGCATAATATTACAAAAAGATCTTGTACTATTTTTCTTTAGCACAAGATCTTTTATTTTCTCTTCAGCCGCTTTCTCAATTATTTTTTGTACAAAAGTTTTTGGAATTTGTACAAAAAATAAAAAAAGATGAAGGCGTTTTCAGTATTAGATCATCTGAAATAAATACTCTATATTGCGTATTTATTATTTTAACTCCTTCTACAAACATCTCCCGATCTACCTTTTTCCTTTGTTGAAACTGCTTTATATAACTACGATGGCATAACTGTATATGAGAAATGGCTTGCCGATCATCGGGATGAACAGCAACCTAACGGAGTTCTTCCGGATATCATTCCTACTGGAGGATGGGGATATGGCACCGACAATGGACTTGACTGGACAAGTACTATTGCTATTATTCCTTGGAATTTATATTTATTTTATGGCGACCTTAAGCCTTTGACGGATTGTTACGATGCTATAAAAAAATATGTTGATTATGCAGAGCGAAAAAGTGTTGGCCGGTTAACAGACTGGGGACGAGGTGATTGGGTTCCTGTTAAGTCGCATTCATCGAAGGAGTTAACGTCTTCTACTTATTTTTATGTCGATGCCAAAATATTGTCTGAAACAGCAAAATTGCTAGGTAAGGAAGATGATTATCTTTATTATTCAAAATTGGCTGAGGAAATAAAACAGGCTATTAATGCTAAATATTTAAACTATGAAACAGGTGTTTACGCTAGTGGCACTCAAACGGAACTAAGTGTACCTCTTATGTGGGGAGTGACTCCAGAAAATATGAAACGTAAAGTGGCACATAATTTAGCATGTAAGGTTAAAGAATGTGGATTTCATTTGGATGTAGGTGTACTAGGAGCCAAAGCCTTGCTGAATGCTTTAAGTGAAAATGGGGAGGCTGAAACGGCCTATAGGTTAGCCGTGCAGGATACTTATCCTTCGTGGGGAAACTGGGTTGCTAATGGAGCAACGACTTTGCTTGAAAATTGGGATTTAAATGCTACCCGTGATATTTCGGATAATCATATGATGTTTGGTGAGATTGGAGGATGGCTATATAAAGGCTTAGGAGGTATTTATCCTGATAGTAAATTCCCCGGTTTTAAACATATTATACTAAAGCCATATATTCCAAAAGAATTAAAGCAATTTGAAGCAACCCATAATTCACCTTATGGAAAAATATATTCAGGCTGGAAACAAGTTGGAAAGAAGATTAAATATAAAGTAATTGTTCCTCCTAATTCTACTGCAACCTTGTTCCTGCCCGATAATGTATCTGATAGTAATAAAAGAATGGAATTGAAGTCTGGAACCTATAGTTTTGATTTGAACTTTATCAAGTAGGCGGTTGTAAATAGCTTTCAGAGATAAAATTTAACTTATAGAAATTTTTCGGGAAAATAATGCGAATTGGTGATCTTTTGACAAGCAATTCGCATTTATATTTTATCCCTCAATAAATGAATGTAATTCTTCTTAGAGAAATTTTTATTGTACGTTGGTAAATATGAAAAAGGTTATTCCCTACGTTGTACGATGCGTGCTCCGGCCGGTACACTTTCCGTTACCCAGATATTACCACCGATTGTTGCACCTTTCCCTATGGTGATACGTCCTAAAATAGTTGCATTAGAGTATACGATAACGTCATCTTCCAGAATCGGATGACGAGCAATTCCCTTTATCGGATTTCCATTTTCATCGAGCGGAAAACTTTTGGCTCCTAATGTTACTCCTTGATAAAGTTTCACATTATTTCCGATGATACATGTGGCACCGATTACGACACCTGTACCGTGGTCGATGGTAAAATGATGTCCAATCTGTGCTCCCGGGTGAATATCAATTCCTGTTTCCGAATGAGCCATTTCAGTAATAATACGAGGAATGAGGGGAACATTCAGCATATACAGTTCATGAGCTATGCGGTAATTGGTAATTGCACGAATAATAGGATAGCAACAGATGATTTCTCCAAAGCAAGTGGCTGCCGGATCACCATAATAGGCTGCTTCTACATCTGTAGCGAGAATACGTCGTATCTCAGGAAGTTTGCTGATAAAGCGTGCTGCGATGGAAGCGGCCGTATCTCGGTCGGGAATTTTCTTGATGGTGTTTTCCGAAGGATTATTTTCCAGTCCGAAACACAAACCTGCTTGTATTTGTTCTGTCAGCAAACCAAATACTTCTTCTACATTGACTCCAATGTGATAATTGATTGTTCTCCGGTGAACGGTGGAATTTCCAAAATAGCCGGGGAATAGAATCTCGCGGGCTAATTCGACGATGCGGCGGAGTGATTTCCCTGACGGAAGTGGATCGCCGTCTTTGTATTGGTGAAACAAACCTTCGTATGAACGATTGTCAGATAGTTCGCTTACTGCTTGCGTCAGGGTATGTGTGTAATCGGATATACTCATAATACTTTGTTTTAGCTTGAAAAACAAAGTTAGTTATTTTCAATAAGTAAAATAGGAGAGAGGACTGTTTTCCTCTTCCTGTATCGATTATAATTGTATTTTTGCAAAAAAATACAGATAATATGGTAGTGAATAAGAAAAATCCTTTTGCCTGGAAAGCCAAGCAGTCGGGAAAGAAAAAGACAAGTGGTAAACGTGTAGGCAAATCGAAGCCTGAAAAGGCAAATAATCAGCTGAATAGAAGAGTAAAATAATTATTCTTCATTCAGTTGAGCAAATGATACCACCTCCTAAAACTACGTCATTCCGATAAAAAGCGGCAGCTTGTCCGGCTGCAATGGCGGCCAGCGGTTCATGCAACCTGATGTATAGGCGTCCGTCAGGAGTAGGAGTAACAGTACAGCGGTTGGCTTGTTTACGGTAGCGTATTTTGACGATGATGTCATCGGTCGTTTCAAACAAGGCAGCCGGATTCGTCACATGCCAGTCGGTGAGATACATTTCTGTCTGTTCCAGCGAGCGGAGTGTGTCGCTGATGATGACACTGTTGGTTTGTGGAATAATCTGTTTTACAAATAGTGCTTTATTCAGGTAAATTCCTAATCCTCTGCGTTGTCCGATAGTATAAAAGGGATATCCTTCGTGTTTCCCTAAGCAATTACCGCATTCGTCATAAAAGTTGCCGGGCACAATGAGATCCTTTTCTACGTGTTCTTTTAGAAAACTCCGGTAGTCCATGGGGCAAAAACAGACTCCCAGACTGTCATGTTTATGAGCGGCTTTCAGGTGTCCCCGTTCGGCGGCAATCCTACGTACTTCCCTTTTAGTCAGTGCCCCCATAGGCAGTAGCATGCGTTCCAGTATGTCTTGTGGAATTCCCCACAAAAAGAATGACTGATCTTTGTCGCTGTCGGCTCCAGCGGTAATATGCCAGTATCCGTCGATGTTCCGTTTCTGTACGTAATGGCCGGTTGCAAAATAATAAATGCCCCTTTCATCAGCCAATTGTTTCAGCAATGGCCATTTCAGGTAATTATTGCAAAGTGTACAGGGTACAGGAGTGCGTCCTGCCATGTATTCATTGATAAAGTAGGAAATAATTTGTTGGCGGAATTTCTCCCGTACATCATGGGTTATATGGGGAATATTTAACCGTTCACATAATTCACGGGCATCGTCCAGATATTCTGTATTGTTATCTTTTTCATAGAAACGGAAAGTTACGCCGGTTACTTCGTAGCCGGCATCTTGCAGGAGCAACGCAGCGACCGAACTGTCTGTTCCTCCGCTCATACCTAACAGGACTTTCTTGTTTTCTTGCATATTATTTTACGTATGGGCATAAAAAAAGGAGTACCGCTGTACTCCAACCTTTGTTAACCTTAAATCTAATACTATGAAAAACACGATGCAAAGGTACGGACTTTTGGGAAATCTGCAAATATTACAGCTAAAAAACTATGTTTTATAACATGATTTAAGAATTCGCCTTGTTGTTCTATGTTTGTTAACTAAAAGATTTACATCTTTTCTTGACGAGTGTACACTGTTTTCTATTTTTGGTAAGCTAAGCTGGCAGCTTTTCGAGAAAAAAAAGACCCTCTGTTTCCTTATTATTTCTTTTTTCCGTACTTTTGTGACTTAACTAAAAGAGATAATTATGGAAAATAAGCTGACTATTTATAATACGCTTACCCGTCGCAAGGAACTGTTTGTTCCGTTGCATGCTCCTCATGTAGGCATGTATGTGTGCGGGCCTACTGTTTATGGTGATGCTCATTTGGGACATGCTCGTCCGGCTATTACATTCGATATTCTTTTCCGTTACCTTACGCATCTGGGCTATAAGGTACGTTATGTACGAAACATTACCGATGTAGGTCATTTGGAACATGATGCTGATGACGGTGAAGATAAAATTGCAAAGAAAGCTCGTCTGGAACAATTGGAGCCGATGGAAGTTGTTCAGTATTACCTGAACCGCTATCATAAGGCTATGGAGGCGTTGAACGTGCTTCCTCCCAGCATTGAACCGCATGCATCGGGACATATCATCGAACAGATTCAGTTGGTGAAAGAGATCTTGAAGAACGGATATGCTTACGAAAGCCAGGGTTCTGTTTACTTTGATGTGGCGAAATATAACAAAGATCATCATTACGGAAAGCTCTCCGGACGTAATCTGGATGATGTTATCAATACAACCCGTGAGCTGGACGGACAGCAGGAAAAACATAATCCGGCCGATTTTGCTCTCTGGAAATGTGCACAGCCGGAACATATCATGCGCTGGCCTTCACCGTGGAGCGATGGTTTCCCGGGCTGGCATTGCGAATGTACTGCGATGGGACGCAAATATCTGGGTGAAACGTTCGATATTCACGGAGGTGGCATGGACTTGATTTTCCCGCATCATGAATGTGAAATTGCCCAGAGTGTAGCTTCACAGGGACACGATATGGTACGTTATTGGATGCATAACAACATGATTACCATCAACGGCCAGAAGATGGGTAAGTCACTGGGTAACTTCATTACGCTTGATGAGTTCTTTACCGGATCGAACAAACTGCTTGCTCAGGCTTATTCACCGATGACGATTCGTTTCTTCATCCTTCAGGCACATTACCGCAGTACGGTAGATTTCAGCAATGAGGCTCTTCAGGCTGCTGAAAAAGGCTTGGAACGTCTGATGGAAGGAGTCAAGAATCTGGAACGTATTACTCCTTCGAAGGCGACCACAGGTATTGAACCGGCCGGATTGCGTGAAAAATGCTATGAAGCTATGAACGATGACCTGAATACACCGATTGTGATTTCTCATTTGTTCGATGCTATCCGTATGATTAATACCGTAATCGACAAGAAAGCAACTATCAGTGCCGATGATCTTGCTGAATTGAAGAGTGTATTCCATACATTTGTATTCGATATCCTCGGTTTGAAGGCTGAGGCTGAAAACAATGCTGCACGTGAAGAAGCGTTTGGCAAAGTGGTAGATATGCTGCTTGAACAGCGTATGCAGGCAAAGGCTAATAAAGACTGGGCAACTAGTGACAAGATTCGTGATACATTGGCTGCCTTGGGATTTGAAGTAAAAGATACAAAAGATGGATTTACCTGGAAGCTGAATAAATAAAGGTTCATCTTTTTACAGATAAATAAACGCGGATTTGTGCAGATATAATTGCATGAATCCGCGTTTGTTTGTATTACCACATCGATTATAAATAAATTTAATTGCTTTTTTCCCTTCACATGTTTTTCGGAAGGAGATAAAAGCTATTTCGTATTACGACTGTATAAAGACAAGCTTATGTAAGATGCAGGATGTGTGAAGGGTAAAAAGGCATGAAAAATTAAGAAAAACGACGTGTTTGGAGAGATTTCTCTCGATGTTTTTGGAAGATTTGTACAAATTCCAAAATGTTTTGTACAAAAAATAATTCTCTATTCCCGATGTGCAGACAGTAACCTGCCGGAAGTTAAACGAAAAGCTCGCTACGAATGATGCGGTATATTGCAGCCTGTCATCATTCATAGCGAGCTTATGTTGTATCCTTTCGTCTGATAGATTTATTTCACGATGGAAGTGAGCGGATGTCTGTTGCCTTTGATATCGGTAAGGAATGCCTTTGCCGACCCGAAGTTCAGATACATATCCAGTCGGACCGGTAAATGATTGCGGTCGTCGGTTACATAAAATGTAATCACCTCTTTTTCCTTGTTGTTTACGTATTCCACGAGCGAGAAAACCAGACAACGGTATGTTACTCCTTGTTCGGAGGTAAAATTTTCCTTTCCTCTATAAATCAGTGTCTGCTTTTCGACGGCACGTCCTGTTGCCATAGAGAATAATATTTTTATTCCCGGTTTGTAGTCGGACGGATCGTACGAACGGGCTTGCAGCAAGATACTCAGCATATCGTAGACACATACCGGCATTTCGTCGTGTCTTTTATCTGTCTTGCCATACAATGTACGTTGCTGATCGACGATACATTTCCCGTTTTTGTAACTGAAATGTACTTCATCTACCGTATAGCGCTTACCTTCTTCAGCTCCCTTTCGGAAATATAACGGTTCCAGCTGCTGACTAGTAATACACGTCAGCGTGTCACGCATCTTGAAGAAGAAGTCTATCTTCTTGTTCGTGTACGATTGCAAATCGGTTCTCAGGCAAGGCTGACCTTTATGAGTCGTTTCGTTGACTGTCATTTTAGCCCATCCGGCATTGATCCAGATGAACTTCCAGTTAAATTTCAGTTCATAACTCAATGTTTCTCCCGGTTTAATTGCATCGTTTTCAGCTCCGCATTGTGCGTTGGCTACCATACCTCCCATCAGGAGGCACAGGCATAGAAATATTTTCTTTATCATGACCTTCCTAGATTTTTGGCTCGTTCTTTATTCCTATCTTTTATTTTCTTGGTTTCGTCGGGTTTTTGCTTCTTTATTTCGTCCAGCTTTTGCTTGTTGAGCGGGGTAGCATGTATGTCCCACGTTTCCTCAAATTCGAAGTTGGCTTTCATTTCCCAGACTTTCGGGAAGTAGAAGACCTCCTCTGCCTGACGTTTGTCTTCGTAAAGGCCGGTATCCCATTTTCCGTTATTGTTATCATCGTTGATGAGGCGGATGTAATATTTCGTGCTGGGCTGCAAGAAATAGAAATCGCACGTCTTCTTTTCAGTAACGGGCTGTTGCCGTACTACCTCATCGCTGCTGTTCAGAAGCTGTACGATGGCATGAGGCCCTGCTCCTACAATATTCAGGTAAAGAGTACCGTAGTCTTCCAGTGTTTTTACCTTCAGGGTATTTTCTATCTTGTCGGAAGATAATCCATAGATTCCTTTAAAGCAAAGAGAATCGATTGTCATTTTATATTCTACGCCCGGTTGCCAGTTTGCCAGTATCTCATAGCGTCGGTGGGCAACACTGTCTGCCTGGAAAATAAAAGGAATATCCTGCCATACAGAGTCTACCATTGTACTCATGTGAATGGCTGCGGTATCGATACTCTCCAATGGCTCCTCGAAGTTCAGTACGACGTTTTTGTTCAAGTCGAGTGAGGAAGGAGCATCCACATTCACCTTCAGGAACTGAGTCTCTACCGTTAGCGTATCTCCTTTTCGCTCCCGTTTTTTACGTTCCTTTTCTTTCTTCTTATCTTCATCAGCCTTCATTGCCAGACGTCTGGCTTTCGGAATCTTATTAATCATACGCAACGTATCGGTTTTAGGAACCAATTGTCCCAATGTATCCGTTGCCAGATAATCCAGTTGCATGGTCAGCGTATCGCGTTCGCATAGAGTGGTATCCTTTATCCAGTATAGAATACTATCCTTGCGTGAGTTTGCTTCAACGATAAGTTCCTTTTCATCGAAGTCGAGTCCCTTCAACGTAGGCAGTGTATCTGCCTTGGCACTAAAATAAAGTGCAAACTGCGTTGTTTTAGGTCGTTCGCTCTTCATCAGATACTGGAGGCTGTTTTCTTCCTTGAAAGCCCGCAGGATGATGTTATCGGGCATGAACCTTGTGTAGTTGACTTGTTTGATGGTATCGATTTTCGTCGTATCGAGCTCGTTCCATACCGTATCCTGACGGACAGCTCCCTCCATGCTGGGCACAATCAGCGAATCCTGAAAGGCGATTGCTTCTGTTTTGGAGTCGAACAGGTAATTCTGGTTTCCGTCCATCAAGGCATAGATGCGATAACTGCCCGGAGCAATACCTCGGATCGTGAATTGCCCGCGGCTGTCTGTACGTGAAATACGGTCGAACGGCAGTTTGGTGAAAGCCGAATCGTTCAGGTTCTTGTGCAATCCAACTTGAATTCCCTTGATCGGCTCCAGATTTTCCGCATTTAGAACGGTACCCGATACCTGCATCGTGTCAATGTTAGAACCGGTAGAAAAAGCGTATGCAAACTGTCCTAACGGATTTCCCTCGTTGTTGTCGACAATGGCATCACCAAAGTCGATGGTATACGTTGTATTTTCCTGTAGCGTATCGAAGAATTCCACTAGTACCCTTCTGCCACTGGTCTTTACCTCAGGACTTTCCTTTTGGGGAGGAGAAATAATCACCTTTTCGGAAGCATTTTCCAGCTTGATGAATTCATCGAACTCGATGGAGATTTTCTTGCGCGTATTGTTGGTCGCATTCGGTTCGGGAGTAGCACGTACGAACTTGGGCGGTTCCTCGTCGTAAGGTCCTCCGTCTGGTGATCCGGTACTTGCACACGCGTAGAATCCGATGATTACCAATAATATGGCTATGTATTTAGGGATTGGCTTCATATGTTTAATTTTAGCATTTCTTCTATATAGTCACGATTGTTGCTCAGGCGTGGAACTTTATGCTGTCCTCCCAGTTTCCCCTTTTGTTTCAGCCAGTCGTGGAACAAGTTAGGGCGTGCAACGATAATTTCCAGTTCCTGTAATGTGATATCCTTATGTCGTTTGGCCTCGTAGTCGGAATTGATTTCCTGCAATGCTTTGTCGAGGGTATGTCGGAACTTTTCCAGTGAATCGGGCATGACACTGAATTCTATCAGCCACTGATGGCGGCATTTGGCGTTGGCATCCATGAATACAGGTGCTGCCGAATACTCCAGTACCTGAGCTCCCGTTTCGGCACAAGCACGTGCCAGTCCCTTTTCGGCGTTATCCACCATCAGTTCTTCACCGAACGCATTGATGAAGTGTTTGGTTCGTCCGGTTATGATAAACTTATACGGGTCTTTTTGCGTAAACTTTACGGTATCACCGATGATGTATCTCCACAATCCGCAGGAAGTACTGATGACCATTGCATAGTTCTTGCCGATTTCAACTCCAGACAAAGGAACGATGGCAGGAGCCGGATTGTCTATTTCTTCCAGCGGGATAAATTCGTAGAAGACATCGTAGTCTATCATCAGCAGCATGGCAGGATCATTCAGGTCACTTTGCAGGCCGAAGAAACCTTCACTGGCATTATATGTTTCCATATAGTGCATCTTGTCGCTTGTTATCAGTTGTTTATACTGCTCGCGGTAAGGAGTGAAACATACACCTCCGTGGAAGAATACTTCCAGATTAGGCCATACTTCATTCAGATGTTTGGCACCTGTTTTTTCCAATATACGTTTGATGACGGCAAGCATCCACGATGGTACTCCCGAAAGGTTGGTCACGTTTTCGTGAATGGTCGTTGCGGCAATACGTTCTACCTTTTCCTCAAATTCGCTCAGCAAGGCAATTTCTTTGCTGGGGACACGGATGAAGTTCACCAGCGGATTGATATTTTGTATCAAAATAGCCGATAAGTCGCCTACCAGACTGTCTTTCAGGTTGTAGTTGGGGCTATGGCTTCCGCCCAGTATCAGCCCCTTACCCGAAAAGAAATTACTTTGAGGATTAGAACGGAGATAGAGAGCTACCGCATCGGTTCCGCCTTGATAATGAATATGATGCAATCCATCTTTGCTCACCGGGATGAATTTGCTTTTATCGTTGGTTGTTCCCGACGATTTGGCGTACCACACTACTTGTCCGGGCCATAAAATATTCTTTTCTCCGTGGCGCATACGGTCCACGTAACCTTTTATATCGTCGTATTGTTGGATAGGAACATGCTTGAAATCATCGTATGTGCGTATATTGGCATAATTGTATTTTGCACCCCATTCCGTAGCAGCGGCGGTTTGTATAAGTTTCCGGAACACTTGTTCCTGGATAGCCTCTGCTTGTTTTGCATACAGGTCTATTTCTTTCTGGCGCGAAACAAACAGTTTCCCGATTAACTTTGTTGAAACCATTTACTTTTTCCTTTTTCTTAATCTATTCTTACATGCAAAGTTAGGTGATTTCTTCTTCAATGAAAGATTTTTCCTTAGAGAAAGCACAAATCTACACTTTTTTCTTATAACTTTACCACAAGTAGTGAAAATTTAAAGGTTATGCGAATTGGAATCTTAACATCTGGAGGTGATTGCCCGGGTATAAACGCAACTATCAGAGGTGTTTGTAAAACGGCAATCAGTCATTATGGAATGGAAGTCTATGGAATACACAGTGGTTTTCGTGGGTTACTTGACGATGATGTCGTTCCATTGGATGAAAACTCTCTCACAGGTCTGTTGAGTATGGGAGGAACTATTTTGGGTACATCTCGTGAAAAGCCTTTTAAAAGTAGGCCGAATTCACCTGTATCCGAGGATAAGCCTGCCATGATGTTGAAAACTATTCGTGACCGTCGGCTGGATTGCGTGGTGTGTATAGGTGGAAACGGTACACAAAAAACGGCGGCAAAACTGGCGGCGACAGGAGTAAATGTGGTGACAGTTCCCAAAACCATCGATAACGACGTATGGGGGACCGATATTTCTTTCGGTTTCGATTCTGCTGTAAGCATCGCTACTGATGCGATAGATCGTCTGCATTCTACGGCAAGTGCCCATCAGCGCGTAATGGTTATCGAGGTTATGGGACACAAAGCCGGTTGGATTGCGTTGTATTCCGGCATGGCAGGCGGTGGCGATATTATTCTGTTGCCCGAAATACCTTTTGATATTCATCGTATTGGTGATGCAATTATCAATCGTCTGAAAAAAGGAAAACCTTATTCCATTGTGGTGGTAGCAGAAGGTATTCCTACTTTGGGAGGAAAGAAAGCTGCACAATATATTGCCGAGGAAATAGAATACGAAACTGGCTTTGAAACTCGTGAAACGGTATTGGGATATATTCAGCGAGGAGGGGCGCCGACTGCTTTCGACCGTAATCTGGCTACGCGTATGGGAGGTCACGCTACGGAATTGATAGCTAATGGACAGTTCGGACGTATGGTTTCCTTGCAAGGGTCGGAAATAACTTCTGTCCCTCTGTCGGAAGTAGCTGGTAAATTGAAATTAGTCACAGCTGATCATGATTTGGTTGTACAAGGACGTAGGATGGGAATCTGTTTTGGATGAATTGTGTATTATTCCCCAGTGTTGTATAAGGGGTGTAAAAGCATCTGTGTGAGGGCTCTATAGAATTTGTTATAAACTTGCACTGGAGGTCATGTTGTGATTTGCATGTATCTTTGTACGGCTGAATGTGAATCAGTCATGAAGAAAGCATTGGTTTGTGTAATTGTTTCCTTATTATTGTTTTTTATTGGTGATAAGGTATGTTTCAATCTCGCATCAATCGTAGTCTTATTATATTGATGGAATAATGAATAAAATCAAGAAAAACACTTATCCTTTTAAATGGAGTCAATTGAATTTGCTGGGAGGATGTATTCTTATCTTGTTGGGAAATTTTTCTTGTAGTTATAGGGCTCAAGAAAAGGAAAAGAGCTTAGAGGATAGAAGGGTTATTCAACAACAAGTAGAGCCGCAAGTTCTTTTCCCTTATCCTGAAATTCCCGCTATGCTGATACGGCCGGATGAGCGTGAGACTTATCTGGTGGTGCATTATTGGGATAATTTTAATTTTGCAGATACACTATTGATAAATAACAAAGATGTGACAGAACAAGGTGTAGCTGATTATCTTGCTATACTTGGAAAGGGAACAGTAAAGGGAGAAGATTTGAAAGAAAGTTTGGAGAATTTCTGTAATAGATTGGAGCAACAAGCTCATGCGAGAAAAGTATTGTTACAGATAATGGAAAATTATTTATATAATCCCAATTCTCCATTTTATAATGAGAAATTATATGCTTTGTTTCTGGAACGCATGATAAATAGTAAGTACGTCGATGCAGTAAGAAAGAGTTCTCTTCAGTTTCGTTTACAATTAATTAAGCGGAATGCTCCAGCCCATAAGGCTACTGATTTTGTGTATTATCTTCCGGATGGTAGTAAGTGTACATTGTATCAAACAAAGATTAGGGGTAATCGTCTGCTATTGGTCTTTTATGACCCTGAATGTTCAAGTTGCCATGAAGTCATGCAGGAAATGGTACGTGATAATTTGTTGAAGCAAGCTGTTGAAACTGGGTATCTTACTGTCTTGGCGATATACACAGAAGGAAATCTGGAAGTGTGGAAACACACTCTTGACAAACTGCCTGAAGAGTGGATTGTTGGTTGTGATCGTGAAGTAATTAAAGAACACACTTTATATGATTTGAAAGCTATGCCTTCGCTTTATTTACTTGATGCAGACAAGATAGTTTTGTTGAAAGATGCCTCTTATAACAAAATATGTAGGGAGTTACAAGATTAGGCTCAACCCAGTAGAATAAAAACCAAAGTCGGAAGTATATAATGTACTTCCGACTTTGGTTTTTATTCTACTGGGTATTCCCCGGATGAAAAGCAGCTTCTTCAGCTTCTGCAATGATGCGTTCTGTATCTTCGAAATATTCTTCCGGCATTTCAGTTTTCCGGATGTTTACTTCTTCTGTCAGTACTACGCTTTCTTTCTGTGCGGTAGCTGTTACCTTTTCTTGTTCGCTTGCTTCCTGAGCCTTTTCTCGTTCTGACTTTGCTGCGAAGATAGCATCGATAAATTGCGGATCATTCTTTATCTTGGCTAACGTTTCGTGTGCAGCTTCCTGTTGCGATTCTTTCTTGGAATATCCTTTTCCTGTACCAGCTGCAATATTTTCTACTGTGACCTGTGTTTCGAAAATCGGATTTTGAGCCTCGTCGACCGATTGTCCTGTCAAGTTAAATTCAATATTGAATTTGTTTTTCTGGCTCCATTCTATCAGCTTCGACTTGAAATTGACCTCCTTACGGGAAATCTTTTCCAGATTCAGGTACTGGTTGATTATTCGTTCTTCCATGAATTTCTTGCAAGCGCGATATCCTCTATCTAGATAAATAGCTCCGATAAGAGCTTCGAAGGCGTTTCCACACATGTAACTGTTGTGTGAAGACTGTTTAGTAGTATACTTTATCAGCTTATCCAGTCCTATCTGTACGGCTACGCGGTTCAAGGTTTCGCGTTGTACGATCTTGGAACGCGTATTCGTCAGGAAACCTTCTCGTTTACCTTCGAATTTCTTGTATACGATATCGGCTACTACGGCATCCAGAATGGCATCGCCTAGAAACTCAAGGCGTTCGTTATTCAGTAATCGTCCTTTTCCAGACTTTATGGACGATGATTTGTGTAACAAAGCTTGCTGGTAGATTTCGATATTCCTCGGATAGAACCCGAGCATTTTGTAGAAACAAAGATAAGGCTCCTTATCCTTACGGAAAAGGAGTCTTATCTTGTCTGTTATATTGCTAAACACAGTTTATTCAGTGTATTTTTTTACGATTACACATGCATTGTGTCCGCCAAAACCGAATGTGTTGCTCAATGCAGCACGAACAGTACGTTTCTGTGCCTTGTTGAACGTGAAATTCAGGTTATAATCGATCTGTTCGTCGTTATCACCCTCTTCGTGGTTGATTGTCGGAGGAACAATGTCGTTTTTCACAGACAGTACGCTGGCAATAGCTTCTACGGCGCCGGCTGCTCCTAATAAGTGGCCGGTCATTGATTTGGTAGAGCTGATATTCAGTTTATAAGCATATTCTCCGAAGAGAGCCTGAATAGCTTTTACTTCCGAAATATCTCCTACCGGAGTAGAAGTACCGTGTACGTTGATATAGTCGATATCTTCCGGTTTCATGCCTGCATCTTCCAGAGCGTTTTTCATAACCAGTTTCGCACCCAGACCTTCCGGATGAGAGGCTGTTATATGATAAGCGTCGGCAGAAGCACCTGTTCCGGCCAGTTCGGCATAAATCTTCGCACCACGTGCTTTAGCGTGTTCCAATTCTTCAAGTATCAGGCATCCGGCACCTTCTCCCATTACGAAACCGTCGCGGCTTGCGCTGAACGGGCGTGAGGCATGAGTCGGATCGTCATTACGGGTAGACAATGCATTCATGGAGTTGAAACCTCCTACACCAGCCGGGAAGATAGTAGCTTCAGCACCTCCGGCTACGATCATGTTAGCTTTGCCCAAACGAATCAGGTCGAAAGCTTCGCCAATGGCATTCGATGATGATGCGCAAGCGGAAGTAGTGGTGAAGTTGGGTCCATGGAAGCCATAAATCATAGAAATATGACCTGCTGCAATGTCAGCAATCATTTTCGGAATGAAGAACGGGCTGAAGCGCGGACCGATTGTATCTTTGGTCTGAGCATAGCTCAACACTTCTTCTTCGAAGGTATGGAGTCCTCCGATACCTACTCCGAGAATAACTCCGATTCTGTTCAAGTCTTCTGTTTCAACGTCGATTCCTGCATCAGTTACAGCTTCTTTAGCAGCTACGATGGCATATTGAGTATACAAGTCCATCTTGCGTGCATCTTTGCGGTCAATAAAATCGGTCGCATTGAAGTTTTTTACTTCACAAGCAAACTGAGTTTTGAATTTCGAAGCGTCGAAATGAGTAATAGGTCCCGCCCCACTTACTCCGTTGATAAGGCTGTTCCAAAATTCAGGAACAGTATTACCTACTGGAGTGAGTGCACCAAGACCTGTTACCACTACTCTCTTTAATTCCATAAAAAAGTAGAATTAAATTATTTTGCGTTAGCTTCGATATAAGAGATAGCGTCGCCTACAGTTTGGATCTTTTCTGCCTGATCGTCAGGAATAGAGATACCGAATTCTTTTTCGAATTCCATAATCAGTTCTACTGTATCCAAAGAGTCAGCACCCAGGTCGTTAGTGAAGCTAGCTGTCGGAGTTACTTCTGATTCTTCTACGCCCAATTTATCAACGATAATTTTCTGTACTTTTGATGCGATTTCAGACATAATTTTCTTGTTTTAAGTTTATAAATAGAATAATTTTGTTTATATTTCGGTGCAAAGGAATAAATATTTCTCGTTCTATACAAATATTCAGCCAAATAAATGCAGTTTCTTTGCACAATTTTATATATTATGTGCACAAAAAAGATGAATTAATGAAAAAAATAGCAATTTTGGCATCGGGTGAAGGTACGAATGCCGAGCGTATTATCCGCTATTTTACCGGACATGCGACGATAGAAGTGGCCGTTGTAATAGCTTCCCGTCCTACAGCTCATGTGATAGAGCGTGCTCATACCCTGAATGTTCCGTGTGAAGTAATCATTCCCCAAGATTTTGCGGCAGGCAAAGGACTTGAAGTGTTGATAAGTTATGGTATTGATTTTGTGGTGCTGGCAGGTTTCCTGTCGCGTATTCCGGATGATGTGCTGCATGATTATGCACGCAGAATAGTAAATATACATCCTTCTCTTCTCCCAAAGTTTGGAGGCAAAGGCATGTACGGCATGCATGTACATGAAGCGGTGCTGGCAGCCGGCGAGCATGAAAGCGGCATTACCATCCAGTACATCAACGAACATTATGATGAAGGTGATATCATTTTTCAGGCGAAATGTCCTGTCTTGCCTGGTGATACACCTGAAACCCTTGCACAGCGTGTACATGCATTAGAGTATACTTATTATCCTCAAGAAATAGAACGTTTGCTTTCACTCCTTTCGTAGGTGATATTCACTACGCAGCTGTTCGAAAGCTTCTGGATGAGCGCGCAATGCCTCACAGTCTATGTGTGGATTATACATTTGTAACTGGCGGATATTCTCGTCCCTGTCGTAGGGTAAATGCGGTTCTTCGGAAGGAACGATAGAGAAATTCATTTCTTTCCTGAAGAAACGACAAAAGGATTCCAGTACCATGCGGGTAGCATTGGCTTTCCCGTCTGCCGAGTATCCGGCAATGTGCGGAGTGCCGATAAATACCTTGTTTAATAGCTCAAGATTAATGTTCGGCTCGTTTTCCCAGACATCAAGTACGGCCCCTGATATTTTTCCGGCAGACAAAGCATTCAGAATGGATGAAGTTTCGATGACTTCTCCGCGGGACGTATTAATAATGTAGGGTTGCTTTTCCAACAGACGGAAGAAACCCTCGTCGGCGAGATGGAAAGTCCGATACTTCCCTTCTCGTTCCAGTGGGGTATGGAAACTGATAATATCACATTCGTGTGCCAGTGTACGTAAGTCGACAAATCCTTTTTCTCCGCGGTCGGCACGGGGAGGATCATTTAATAAAACACGCATACCTAAGCGTTCCGCCAGTTGACCGATGCGACTTCCTACATGTCCTACTCCGACAATACCCAAGCAGGCACCTTTCAGTGCGATACCTTTTTCCTGTTGTAGCAATAAAAGTACCGAGTGTATATATTGTTCTACGGCCCCTGCATTACAGCCCGGACAATTACTCCACGTAATACCCGCTTCGTGACAATAAGCCGTATCGATATGATCGAATCCAATGGTAGCTGTTCCGATGAACTTTACTTTACTTCCTGCCAGTAAGTTACGGTCGCAACGGGTACGTGTACGAGTAATCAGCGCATCGGCATCTTTTACAATTTCGGGAGTAAATGCCTTTCCTGGCAGATAGACCACTTCATCGGCAAGCGATTCGATAGCTTCCTTTATATAAGGAATTTTATTGTCAACGATAACTTTCATGTCTGTTTTTCTAAAATCGTGCAAAGGTAGTATTTTTTAGATTTATAATTGGATGAAATGAAATCTTTATGTAGATTTGAAAAATGTAGGTATTTTGTTACCTTTGTACGCTAATAATGATGTTTATATGAAATGTTTGCATATCATAACTCCAGTAAAAGATTCGATTGATTTCACTCTCGAAACAGTTCGTGCCATTTTAGCCTCCGACATTAAAGTTCCTTTTACCTATACGGTATACAATGATTTCAGTACAGAAGAAAATACCAAACGTCTGGAGGAAGCCTCTAAAGAATTGAATTTTCGTCTGGTGAACTTATCCGACATTACTACCCATCCTTCTCCGAACTACCTGCTGGTACTTCAACGCTCACAGCAAGAGGCTATTGCCGCTGATGCGGGATTACTCATTGTCGAGTCGGATGTGGTTGTCAAAAAGAATACGTTACAGGATTTGTACGATGGAGCAGCTGCACGTAGTGGGTGCGCCATTGCAGCAGCTGTAACTGTAGACGAGAATGGAGTTATCAATTATCCATACCTGCATGCCAAAGGCAATGAAGGCAAGGTGTATCCGGAAAAGAAGCATTGCAGCTTCTGCTGTTCACTGCTTACGCCGGAGTTCCTTCGTGCTTTCGACTTCCGTCAGCTTGATCCGACAAAGAACTGGTTTGATGTAACCATTTCACATGAAGCCCTGAAACAAGGTTTTCAGAACTACCTGTTTACCACCCTTCCTGTCTGGCACCGTCCGCACGGAAGCCGTCCGTGGAAACAGTTGAAATATAAAAACCCCTTGAAATATTATTGGTTGAAATATACGAAAGGACTCGATAAGATTTAATGATTGCAGATATGGATAAAACTCCTTTGGTTTCGGTGGTAGTGCCTGTATATAATATGGAGTCTTTTCTGCCGGAAACACTCGATTCTATATTGGCGTCTGATTATCCGAACTTTGAAGTAGTAGTGGTAGACGACGGTTCGAAAGACGCTTCGTATCGTGTCGCATGCGACTATGCAAAGAAAGATCGGCGTGTACGTGCCTATACCCAACCTAACGGGGGAGCTTGTGCAGCCAGAAATCAGGCTGTCCGTCTGGCAGAAGGTGAGTTTATACTACCTTTTGATGCTGATGACAAGATGAGCGAAACCTTTGTGTCTGATGCAGTACATGTGATATTATCTGACATGAAAATAAAAGCAGTATGTCCTCGTGCTGAATATTTCGGTGACCGTAAAGGTGAATGGAAATTACCTCCTTTTTCGCGTAAGTTGCTGGCACGGAAGAATATGATTCCTATTTGTGCTTTGTATCGGAAATCAGATTGGGAACGGGTGGGCGGTTATGATGAGCATATTGTTGCAAGAGAAGATTGGGCCTTTTGGATTGCTATGTTAAAAGATGGCGGAAAGGTTGTAACCTTGCCTCGAGTGTCGGTATTTTATCGGGTGCGAACAGGTTCTAAACGTGTGTCCGATCGCAGTTTAAAGAAAAATTTAATTGACGCTTTAAATGCACGTCATCCGGAGTTCTTTGAACGTGAGCTGGGAGGGCCACTTCACTATTGCCGTTCGTGGTCTGTACTGCTGAACCGTATCTATCGTTTGTTTCATCCCCGAAAAATATATGTAGCATCCGATTTTTGTACATTAACCGATTATGTAAAAGCGCTACCTGCTTTGTTTAAATATGACTATGGTACTGTAATTTATAAAGGACGAAACGTACTGCGTGAAATGGACTGGCACGGTACGAAAGTTGTCGTAAAATCATTCCGTGTTCCCAATCTGATCAACCGTATTGCATACGGTGTATTCCGTTCGTCAAAAGCACAACGTTCGTTTGAATACGCCGAAATGCTTCGTCGGGAAGGAATCGGAAGTCCTGCTCCCGTAGCCTATTATACCGAACGCAACGGTCTGCTTTTTACCCACAGCTATTATGCCTGTCTGAAGTCGGAATGTCCGTACTCGTACGTAAACTTGATGCGAGGCGATTTCCCCGGTCAGGAAGAAATTTTGCGAGCCATTGCCCGCACAACAGCAGCACTCCACGAAAAAGGCTATTTGCATAAAGACTATTCACGCGGGAATATCCTGTTCCGGCGCACTGACAAAGGTGTAGAGGTAGAAATAATAGACTTGAACCGTATCCGTTTCCGCACGGTTGATATGGAAGAAGGTTGCCGCAACTTTGAACGCCTTCCGGGAACACCGGAAATGTTTGCCATTCTTGCCGATGAATATGCCAAGGCAAGAGGTTTCGATGCCAACGAATGTTTGAAACTAATTTTGAAGTATAACAACGCCCACATATGAGACTAATAAAAATGACAGGTGGCTTAGGCAACCAGATGTTTATATACGCCTTCTATCTGAAAATGAAGAAACTTTTTCCTCATACAAAGATAGATTTATCGGATATGATGCACTACCATGTACATCACGGATACGAAATGAACCGGGTATTTGCTTTACCTCATACAGAGTTCTGTATAAATCGTACACTTAAGAAACTTATGGAATTCTTATTGTGTAAGGTTGTTTATGAGAGGAAACAGAAAAACGGCTCCATGGAAGCTTTTGAGAAAAAATATGCTTGGCCGTTGATCTATTTCAAAGGATTTTATCAGTCGGAGCGTTTCTTTGCTGACATTGAAGATGATGTTAGAAAGACTTTCTGTTTTAATATGGAATTGATAAATAGCCGGAGTCGTGAAATGATGAAAATAATAGATGCCGATGAGCATGCTGTATCAATACACATTCGTCGCGGTGATTATTTACTTCCAAAATTCTGGGCCAATGCTGGATGTGTCTGTCAGTTGCCCTATTATAAAAATGCTATAACCGAATTGAAAAAACATGAGTCGACTCCTTCTTTTTATGTTTTTTCTGATGATATAGAATGGGTGAAGCAGAATTTATCTTTACCTAATGCTCATTACATAGATTGGAATCAAGGAAATGACAGTTGGCAGGATATGATGCTGATGAGTCATTGTCGAAACCATATTATCTGTAATAGTACTTTCAGTTGGTGGGGAGCATGGTTGAATCCGAGAAAGAATAAAACTGTTATTGTCCCTTCTCGTTGGTTTATGAAAGAAGAAACTCCTTATATTTATCCAGTAAGTTGGATAAAAGTACCTATAAACTAAACTGCCATGAGTATCATTTTTTCGTTAATAAAGAAAGTAACCTATGCTTTGTGCGAAAGTTTGTTTTGCTGGGGTCGGTCTTCTAACCCTATTCTTTATATGACACTGCTGGTGAAGAACGAGGAAGAATTGCTGGAACAAAATCTGATATTTCATAAACAGATGGGGGTAGATGGATTTATTGTAACTGATAATAATTCAACCGATCGTACTCCTGACATTCTTCGTAAATATAAAGAATTGGGATGGATAAAAGAAATTATTCAGGAGCCGGCGACCGACTATCGCCAGAAAAAATGGGTGGATCGTATGGTTTGGTGTGCTAAAACAGTTTTTCATGCCGACTGGGTTATCAATGCCGATGCCGACGAGTTTTGGTATGCTCCTTCGGGTAATTTGAAAAGTGGACTGAAACATGTTTCTGATAATGTGATAAAGTGTGCCATACGGAATATGTATCCTGAGGAAGGTAAGTCGTTTCGTGAATGGAAATATGTTGTAGACCCTGTAACAAATACGGATAAGTATGATCTTTCCCCTTATTCACTTTTTGGCAGACAGATACCCAAGGTAATGCATCGTACCCGGGGATACATTCAGATTTCGATGGGAAACCATAAAGTGGCCATGTTCCCCAAGCGTTCTGGCAAGAGTGATATTCGTATTTATCATTACAATATCCGAGGTCGCCAGCAGTTTTTGGAGAAAATGATAAATGGTGGAAAACAGTTGGAACAGAATCCCAGCAAGCATGGCGGGCGTCACTGGCGTTATTTCTATGGCTTGTATAAAGAAGGAAAATTGAACGAGGAATACGACCGTGTGATAGGAAGCCGGGTTTTCGACCGTTTGCAGGCAGACGGATATATACATGAAGACCATACAATGGCTGATTTTTTCAAGAACCAGAATAAATAGAAGAAAAAGATGAAGCATGCATACCTGATAATAGCTCATAATGAGCCAAATATTCTAAAAACATTATTACTTATGCTTGACGATGAGCGTAATGATGTCTATTTGCATGTAGATGCCCGTGCCGTTGAATTATTCAATCAATTCAAAGATTTTCAGTTGAAGAAAGGAAAGTTGATAATCTTGAAAAATCGTATAGCGGTACATTGGGGTGACCTTTCTCAGGTTGAAGTAGAATATCGGTTGTTTGAAACTGCGTTGAACAATGGACCGTATGCCTATTATCATTTATTGTCGGGAGTTGATTTACCAATCAAGACGCAAGATTATATCCATGAGTTTTTCCAAAAACATGCAGGCAAAGAATTTATCGGATTCTGGAACGAACCAAGCCATCGTAAAGATGTATACCGTAAAGTTTATCGATATTATTTATTTACCCAATATTTTAAAGAAGGTTCTTCTTTTGTACATGGTATAACGGCTTTTACCCGTAATTTTTTTTTGGGCATTCAAAAGCTGACTAAATTTAAACGGAAACACGATTGGGATAATTTTTACAAAGGTTTTACCTGGGTTAGTATCACTAATGATTTTTGTCATTATCTGGTTGATAAAAAAACGGATATCATGAAAACATTCAGATATACACTATGTCCGGATGAAATCTTCATTCAGACTTTGATCTGGAATTCTCCTTTTCGGGCGAATATTTATGATTTTTCGGATGCTTCGAAAGGTAGTATGAGAGCTATTGACTGGCGACGCGGAAGTCCTTATGTTTGGAGATTGGAAGATGTTGATGAGTTGAAGAATTCCCCTTACTTGTTTGCCCGCAAATTCTCTTCTAAGTATCCTGATATTATAGAGCGTTTGTTTACTGTTTATTCCACTCTTGAACAGCATGTATGATGAAAGTTCTATATGTCGTTATTTTTATTTATGTATTTTTGCTGTTGAAACGTAGATTTTTGTGTTTATGAATGAAAAAGCTCCATTGGTTAGTGTTGTTGTTCCCAATTATAATTACGCACGTTATTTGGATGCGCGCTTGTCGTCAATCTTGAATCAGACTTTTCAGGATTTTGAACTGATACTTCTGGATGATGCTTCTACGGACAACAGTTTAGAGGTACTTGACAGATATAAGGACGATCCTCATGTTTCTCACTTTGTCGTCAATGAACAAAACACAGGAAGTCCCTTCAAGCAATGGATGAAAGGTATTTTATTGGCAAAAGGTGAATGGGTATGGATAGCCGAAGCCGATGATTTATGTGAACCTACGTTTTTGGAAACTTGTGTAAAAGAGGTGCAGAAATACCCTAATGTATCTGTTTGCATGACGGCTTTTCGATATATAGATGAAAAAGGTAATATATTGCCACAAGAAGCCAATTATTGGGGGAAGAAGAAACCGGCTGTATCTGCCTGCAGATTTTCGGGAAGAGCTTATGCAGAGCATAACATGTATTGGAATTGTTGCGTTGCTAATGCCAGTGGGGTGTTGTTTCGCCGTTCTTATGCTACTAATTTATCCGATTCTTCCTTTTTAAACATGAGATACAGTGGTGACTGGTGTTTCTGGTTCCAGATGCTGTTGCAGGGAGATATGGTCGAGGTTTACGAATACTTGAATAAGTTCCGTCAGCATACCGCAAAAGTCAGTGTAGAAGGTGTCAAGTCTGGAAATCGTATTAAAGAAGATATCGATGTACTTTCTTTGATGGAGAGGACTTTCCCTGAGATAAAAAAGTATAAGCGCAGGTTAGCCCATGGTATGATATGCCGTAAAATAAAAAAGCTGAACGATGCAAAGAAAAGAGTTGAGCTTAGTGAGTATTTGAGTGAGCGTTTGGGAGGAAAAGCCTCCGATTTGAGACTTTTCCATCTGAATAATTATTTAAGATTCATTTGTCCGTGGCTGATTACGATCAAGCGTGACAGACTCAAAGTATTATGATTAATAGTAAGTTAAGATAGAATTTTGCTATATTTTAAAGCTTTTTTCCGGTCTTTTTCCTCTGTTAATACCTTTGGAATAGCGTGGAAATGTCTATTTAATTTGTAGTATAAATAGTCTTTTATAAAGGACGAATGGAAGTATTTTTTATAGTCTTTTATGATAGACTCTCTAATTTCTTTATTTTTTATATGCTTAATTATTCTAGCGTCTCTTCCATGTTTTTGCATCCGTTTAAAGTGATTAATAGTCGGAATTTTCTTTTCTATATATATTCCAATTTTGAATGATTCAATAAAATTCTGACCATTGTATTTTCCTTTGGCTGTTTGCGACTGATGCTGTCTGAAATAATTCAAAGTTTGGTAAATCTGTATAACTTTTCCTTGCATAGCCATTTCAAACCAAAACAACCAGTCCCCACAATAGCGGAAATCTGTCCACTTTTTATTGTGAATGTTAAGTGCATACTCTTTTTTGAATAATACTCCACTGGCATTAGGAATATCATTTTTCCAATATAGAATATATTCGGCAAATTTTTTACCATCAAAACAAATGGCTCCTGCTTTGTTTTCGTTTTTTTCCCATTGATATACTTTCCCTTTCATGATATTGTCTTCAGTATCAATATATACGCTACCTGTGTTACAAATAGTAACATTGCTTTCCATATTTATATAGTGCATACATATCTCTAAAAACGTAGGCTCACATAAATCGTCGGCTTCGGCTATCCATACCCATTCACCTTTTGCTAATAAAATACCTTTCATCCATTGCTTGAAGGGACTTCCTATGTTTTGTTCATTTATGACAAATTGGGAAATATGGGGATTATCTTTATATTTTTCTAAAACTTTTACACTATCATCGGTAGATGCATCATCCAATAAAATTATTTCATAATCGGTGTAGGTTTGTTTTAATATGGATTCAATACGTTTATCTAAAAAATGGGCGTAATTATAATTGGGTACTATAATACTGATTTTAGGGGAACTACTATTCATTTTCTTATTTTCTAATTTATAGCGAAATAAAAGCAAAGATAATCTATTTTTAAGTTAAATGAAAAATATTGAGTTTACTGCATGGCTCTTGTGAAATATATAAAGACTGATATTTAATTTTATGGGAAAAATTATATCGGTTATTTTACCTTGTTTTAACTACTTATGAACTTTCCTATTTATTGTTGTAAATGATGGCTCTTTTGTTTATACAGGTATGGTTTATTTTCAGAAGAAGAACGTATATTAAATTGATTTGAAGAAAATATACGTTTGTTTAGCTTCAAGGGATCATCCATTCTTTCTTCTATTGAGTATGTTTATCGTGAAAAATATATTTTTCAGAACTAAAATAATCATTAATTTTATTTATTTTTACAAGCCCATTTTACGGATGATATGTATATTGATTACAAGTAATAGTGCCTTTTTATGGAACTTGAAATTATAAGAATAGAGATCTAACTTAATAGATGAGGTGCTTTTATGTTGTAGCTTTATTATGTTATGATGTAATGTCGGGAAACCTGAAGTTATTTGGAAAGTTTATTAATCAAAATGTATTGAGATGTAGTCTTTGTTATAAATACAAATACTTCTTGTATTTATGAAAATTCATAGTTCAATTGCATTAAGCTGCCTTTAGTTGTTCTTTATGAACACTATAATGGGGGAATAAAATTTTTAATTACTATTTATGGAAGAAATGATATCTATAATATTACCTTGTTATAATCAGGGGATATATTTAGGAGAAGCATTAGAATCAATTATTAAACAGACTTACAGAAATTGGGAGGCGATCATTGTAAATGATGGCTCTTCTGATTGTACGGAAGAGGTAGCTTTAGAATATGTAGCAAAAGATAGTCGTATTCATTATTTTGCCCAAGAGAATAAAGGAGTATCAGCTGCACGTAATTTAGGAATTGAAAAGGCTTTAGGAAAATTTGTTTTGCCTTTGGATCCAGATGATATGATAGCACCCACTTTTATAGAAAAATGCATGAGAATGTTTAAAGAACATAATGATTGTATTCTGGCTTATACGAAAACATCCTTTTGTGGTGTTAGGAATGGGTATTGGAACTTACCTGTATACGATGATTATAAAAAACTCCTTCTCAGAAATTGCATTGTATGTACATCTGTGTTTAAGCGTGAAGATTGTTTAAGAGTTGGAGGGTATGACGAAAATATGCATATTGGATTGGAAGATTGGGAATTTTATATTCGATTACTACAAACAGACAAGAAGGTGTATCAAGTACCTGAATCATTATTTATATATAGAATAAAAGAGGAGTCAAGGAGTACTCAATGCCAAAAAGAAGAGAACTGGACTAAAGTTCTGATATATATATATAAGAAACACATTGATACTTATATCCATTATTATGGTTCTCCTTTAGAAATTTTGGATAAAATGTACTATTATAAAGGAAAATATGAGAAATATTATAATACATGGTATCGTAGATTTTGGCATAAAATAAGGCCTAGAAGTAAAAGAAGAAGATAGAAAACTGTAGTAGCTTTTCAATTAATTATTGCTTTCCGATAAAGGTGTATATTCTTCATATGTAACTCATAAAATGAATGTTTAGGAAAGTGAGAAATTATATTTGTTAATCTGTATTCTGATAGAAAATCAAAATGTAACTATTTGATAGTAAGTAATGTCATCTTTCAGCTCCCATAATAATCTTTTCTTGGTCAGTACGATTTTATCGAAAGGCAATATGGTTAAAAGAGTTGCAGGTACTAATTGAAGAAAAATTGAAAATTATAAGAAACCTGCAACAACTTTTTAGTATTATATATAGATTATTTATTCTGAAAAAAACAATGAAAATGTTTATTGAGAAATTTACCTACTTTATCTACATCGTTGGATGGGGCATTGCTGGTTGGTATTCTCCAGTTTTTACCATACCAAAATTCTAGTAATTGTAGTGTATGATTAGGTATAGTAAATGTTTCCCCTAAAAACTCCATCGTTTTTAGGTTCTTGAAAAATTTTCTAGGTATCACCTTGTATAAGTAGCGTACATAAAAAGGGTTCATTATCCCCTTTAATTCATTAACAATGTACACATCTATGTAGACTCCATCTCTAATGAAGGAATAAATACCTGTTGGCTCATAGCGACATAATTTTAAGCCCTCACGATCTAACATAGGTATCGCTTCTATGAGCTTTTGCTCATCCAATACACACGTGTCAATATCTATGTCATGTCCGATAAAACCTTTTTCACGAATTGCTCCTAACAAGGTGCCATGCATGATGCAGAATACAATGTTCTCATTATCCATTATTCTCTTGAAATCTAATAGATTTTTTTTTGCAACTGTTGCATCAATTACATGAGAATTTTCATAAGTTAATTCGATATCTTGGAAGTGGAAAGGTTTTCCTTTAATGTTTATTATTCCCATCGTTTATGGTATTAATTGGTTAAATTCTATAAATTGATTTAGAATCTTTTATGAATAGTTCCTGTACTCTTATGATGCTTAAAACCTCTTCCTTTGTCAATTTGAAAGAAGTTTTATTATGATTCATGATACAAGAAACAAATTCTTTAATCTCATATCTAAGTCCTTCTCCCTCATAAGGATAAAAATACTTTCTATTTTTGTTTAAATCTTCATACCGTGCTTCAAAAAATTCTGTTTTCCACCAAGGCGCTGGTATGTAAATATATCCTTTGGTACCAGCAATAACCATGCTCCCTTCTGATTTAACTCCTAATCCAACTTGAAATGAAGCAATACTTTGGGGATAGCGTATGATGCATTTAGTATAGATATCTACATTATTTTTGAAACGAGAATAAAAATTAATGTCAACATAATTCACCCCTAACAATTTAAAAATAGGCAATAATGGGAAACATGCATTTTCGTTCATGCTGCCGCCTGCTTGCTCAAAATCTAATTTAGGTGATTTTTCATCTGTAAGAGTCGTGATGGAAGCATCTACGGAAACAATGTCCCCAATTATGTCTGACTTTAAAAGAGAGATTAAGTGGTTAAAGGCTGGGTAAAAAGCCGTTTTTAGTGCCATCATTAATCGTAAATTCTTGTTATTCGCTAAATCATATAGCTCTATAGCTTCCTTTTCAGACAAAACAAAAGGAGTTTCACATAGCACATGCTTCCCTGATTCTATAGCATATTTTGTATAAAAATAATGTGTTAAAGGTGGAGATGCTATATATATGGCATCAACTTTTGATACTAATTCGCTTAAGGAGGATGAAGCCTCTGTTATTTTTAATTCATTACAAAATGATTTGCAATCTTCTAAATTGGGATTATATGCTGTATGAATACGGACATTCGTGATAAATTTTGCTTCGTTAACGAAACGCTTTGCAATATTACCTGTGCCTATTATACCTATTCGGATAATATCCCTCTGTTTTTCACGTAACGTTGTACTGGATATTCCTTCAGTTCTAGGTAAATAAACAACTTCACAATATTCTTTTAAATAATCAAATTTTCCTTCCCAGTCGGAACCTATGGCAAAAATATCTACGTTATATTTTAATATATCATCTATTTTTTGCCCAATGTATTCTTCAATAATTATTTGGTCGGCCAACCCCGTTTGTTTTATGGCTTCTATGCGCTCTATGACATTGTTACAAACATTTAATTTGCCTCTTCCTAAGTCAAAGTTGTCGGTCGTGACTCCAACAATAAGATAATCTCCTAATTCTTTAGCACGTTTGAGCAAATTCAAATGCCCTTGATGAAATAAATCGTATGTTCCGTATGTGATTACTTTTTTCATTTGCTATGCTCAATCTGATGGATATATAAAGCTAATTCATCTAAATCATAAAATGATTGTATTCCCATATGAGAAACTCTAAAGAAGTTTTCTTCTCCACTTGGCATAATAAAAATATTATATTTCTCAATTAAGTCACGAATGATTTTAGTTCCATTATGAGAAACATAAAAACCTGTTATGGCTGAGGATGGTACTTCTGCTAGAATTTTCCAATCATATTTTTTACAAAGTTTTCTAAAGTATGAAGCTCGACTTTGTACATCGGAAATCACATTCTCGAGTCCATAATCTAAAATTTGATGAATACGTTTATTCAGCTGAAGATAGATGGTGGTAGCTGGACTAAAAGGGGTCTGACCTCTTTCCATGTTTTTTAAATTGTTTTCGAATTCAAAATAATACCCTTTTTTAGCAAATGGATATTCTTTTAAAGAAGAAGACAAGAATATGATAGATAGTCCGGGAGGTATATTCAGCCCTTTTTGAGAACTGGTCAAGCAGATGTCAATTTTCAATTTATCCATATTCAGTGGTTCTGCTAAAAAAGAGCTAATAGCGTCGACAACTAATGAAATATTGTATTTCTGACAGATTCTTGATATCTTTTCTATATCGAAAAGTGCTCCGCTTGAGGTTTCATGATGCTGACATAAAAAAACATCTGGTCTTTCTTTACAGATTTGCTCTTCTAAATTCGTATAATTAATATCTTTCCCGAAAGGAACTTTGTAAAGAGTATAATTACAATTATAATAAGCACATAGTTCTGCCCAGCGGTATCCAAAAGTGCCTCCTGCAACGACAAATGCTTTTTGCTTTGTTGTTACATAGTTTTCAACAACAGCTGCCATTGCTCCAGTTCCAGACGCTGTATAAATAATGGTTTTACCTTCTTTACAGCCGATTAGTTCCAGTAAAATTTTCTCGGAATCTTTGTTAATTGCTGAAAATTCGGCAGTTCTCATGTAAGGGATTTGAAGAGAACCTAATTGTAAAATTTCTTGATTTATATTGCCGGGGAAAGCATATGATTTCATAGGGCTTAGCTTTTATTTGTAAGCAAAGGTATTAAATAATCTCGAATGGACAATTATTTTATTCTGCATCAGGTAATTTTATTTGTTTTATTTGTTATATTAGAACTCTTTTTATTTGTACTAAGTTAAAAGCATAAATTTATGGTACCAGTATTATCCATCATTACTATTAATTATAACAATCGGTTAGGGCTTTTGAAAACAATGCAAAGTGTTGTAGAACAAAGTTTTCAAGACTTTGAATATTTAATAATTGATGGAGGAAGCAATGACGGTAGTCTAGAAGAGATTCTTAACTATGAGCAGTATTTGAGCTTTTGGTGCTCAGAGAAAGATAAAGGAGTATATAATGCTATGAATAAAGGAATAGCAAAAGCTACAGGAGAGTATTTATTATTCCTTAATTCAGGAGATTCTCTATTGGATAATCAGATATTATCCAAGATTGTTCCGCTATTGAAGGATTATGGTATTATTTATGGTGATCTCATTTTTAAGTATGGTACTAAGGATATTTTGCAGACATATCCTGATCGTTTAGATATTGGTTATTTGTTTTATTATTCATTAGGACACCCTGCTTCTTTCATTCGGAGAGATTTATTACAGAAGAGACCATACTCGGAGGATTTTAAGATTGTTTCCGACTGGGAATTCTTTTTTTATGAAATAATATTAGACAATATCCCTTATATGCATATAAATCAGGCTATTAGCATCTTTGATACTAATGGTATTAGTTCTAATCTGGAAAAATGTAAACAAGAACAGATAGAGGCACTTAAACGTATATTTCCTGGAGGACTGTATGATATGATTGAAGAATATGCAGCAATGAAAAGAAGTCCTCTTTTCCCTCTTTTTTATGAATTACAAAAAACAAGAAAGTTTCAGCTTAGGATTAAGCCATTGTTAAGCTTCTTGATTAAATTGAATAATTTCATTGGGAAAATGTGCATCTCCTGTCCAACCATTTTTTTCCCTTTGAGGGCAATCAGTAGGATATCCCATTAAATTTGAGAGATATGCTTTATTTGTAGCTCTCCATAAACGATTAATGATTGTATCGGAAGATTGTATAAACCCTACCTGTGGAACATCGCTATGAATAAAATAGGCTGTCAGGCTTTGCTCATTCAACTTAATCGGTCGACTGCTCGTTACTTCTACATAACGAAATCCTTTATAATTAAACTTCGGCATAAATTCCTCCTGGCCCTCCCCTTTCAAGGTTACGATATCTGTCTGAAAAGGATCTGAGTTATCTATTGGACGATGATATACATCTATGTTTGAAGTATTTACCCTTCCATTAGGATAAAGTCTTTCACCATGTTTTAAATAAATAACAGTTCCTTTCTGCCCAGAAACTCGAAGTGATGTAACTCCCGACATATTTTGCCCAAAATCAAATACATAAATCGAATCAGATAGACAAGTCATTCGATGCGCTGCGTACGTTTCAACAGCACGTATAGGTTGTAATTGCTGTGAAACTAAATGAGCCGATGGTATACTACGGTAAGATGATTCTCTCCATTCTGAATCGTCATATCCCGGAAGGTTCCAACCCTTCAATTCCATTCGTGCATCATAATGTTCTCCTGTATAAATACTGTTGAACAATAAAGCTCCTTCCTTGGTACGCCAGTCACGGTCCGTACAAATAACCTCCTTTGTACCATCTGTATACACAATATGCAAATCCATACAAAATGTAGGACGATTTCTCCAAGGAGCACGGTGGAAATCCCATACAGCGATCGACTGATGGTTATACCATCCATTTCCCAATAAGACACCAATGGCATTCTTCCCACTCTGTATAAGCTTCGTGACATCATATGTCACATACAAATTTCTTCTGTCAAAACGTGTATACATTGGATCAAGCCGATGATCCCCAATCCTCTGTCCATTCACATAAAGTTCATATAATCCAGCAACAGCAATGTATGCCCTAGCAGATTGTATGCGCTTACCTACCGTAAACTCTTTCCGGAAATAAGGAGCAGGCTGATAATCCATATCTCGGCCATCGCTAATCCAAGATCCTCTCCAATTCTTCATTTCCATCATGCCCGTTTCAAAGTTAGCGATATCAGAAGTCGTTTTATTTCCATCTTTATCCCACACTTCAACTTTCCAAAAGTATTTTGTGAACGGTATCAATTGTTTGCCATCATATACCAACTGCATTGCTTCAGTTTCCTTTTTACCAGTATCCCAGCAATCAGCATAATTTTTATCAGCCAACTTTACAGAGTCTGTACTGACAAAAACTCTATAAGCTTCCTGCTTTGCTCCCTCCCTTACATCATCTAAATGCCATTGTAACCGTGGATGTAATACATCAATACCTAAAGGATTGTTTAAATACTCGCAGAGCATCCCTATTGGTACACATTGCTCCTGAGAGACAGCAACAAAAGTCGATTTTAATAAAATCAACCCAAACAATAAAGGATATTTTATCTTCATCATGTAATATATTTAATTAATAGATATCAATCTTAGTATATTCACCGTAAGCAGCGAACATTAAAAGCAAAAGGCATAGTATTATACATCTGTGAGACCTCTCCGAAAATAGTATTTTCGACTAAAAAAACAGACTGTCCGGGTGCAAGATTAAGAGTTATTACTGAATTTCCATTATCATAGCTGACAGCCGCCGGTTCAATCTTACCAGTTCGTGGATCCAACAAAGTACATTCAGTTAATTTCCCTCTGAGTATAATCTTATTTTCTATGACCATATCGTCTATATTCCCAATATAATATAAATTACTCCCCGAAATGACTTTATGTATATAGTTGAACGGATGTTCAGCATCACTGAACCGAACATCAAGGTTTACCGTCATAAGAGCATTACGGAGAGCTTCATCATTTGGATTTTTCACAAACACAGCATAACCTTTATTTCGCTCCGATACGAGCATCCGGTTGACAATGGCTGTAATATCATCATCTGTTCCATCTCCATCGGCAACCTGTTGAGGTAATTGTGTCGTAAAAATAACCTTTACACCATTTTCCCATGCCTTTTCTATTTTTTTCATATTACTTAATGTTATCACTCTACAACTGGGTAGTATAATAACAGAAAACGATTCCGTATTAATCTTATTCTTCATCACCAAACGTTGATGATCAACAGAGCAACGGTCGTCCATTACTTCAGGATGAATATAAGTAAAATCAATGCCAAGATTATCAGTAAGCATACGTGATACCATATTATAATCGACATCTGGTATATTCACTCCACCTTTGTAAAAACCTTCTGGGCCATCAAAATAATGACCAGCTTGTAAGGTATTGATAGGATATATCATTGCGACATCAGCCACATGACGTCCTGTACGTGCCAACATATAGTTTAGACGTGAAAGGAATCTATTAAAATCAGCAAGCAGAGAATTATATCGTGAATTACGATAAGAGAGTTCCGGAAGGAACCACACATCGGCATTATTATACCAAACAGCATGAGGTATAAGCTGATTAATTCCTTTTGTATATTGTTCTATAGCAATATTGTACATACGTTCTATAGATATATTTCCCATATCACCATAAGTTTCCGACATCACATAAGTCTTATCCCAATTATTTGCTGATGAAGATACAACTTTATAAAAATCTTCAGCAGGTCGATTTCCCCCAATTTTGTCAATACCAGGCATTCCCATATATTTCCCGTCAAGCATAAGATCGCCAGAAACACTTACCGGATTAACAACCTCCTCCTGATCCTGATGCCCAGTCGAAATAATTCCATGAGCTTCAGCCCAATCATCAATAGTTTTCATGAACCCTTCAGCATAAAGAGAAGCACGCATACCAAACAAATAATTACGAGCAACAGCTGTATACGGACCGATATCATACCACAATGCGGGGTAAAGGACTTCCGGTGAAAATCCAAAACGAAACATAAACTTATCATTAAAATCATCAGTCCACATACGCCCTTGAGCACGATACATAGTAGGTTCATCAAAAAATGTCGTAGTAATCACACTTCCAAATGCCTCGGGAAAGTTTTTGTAATAGGCCTCATGAGTATCCTGAACAAAAAGCTTAACCGCCTCAGGAGACAGATAATTTACATTAGGATCTCCATCTTCTACACATACAAAAGCCATAACTTTCCATTCTCCTTTTGGGGGAACATTCCACGTAAGAATATTCCCAACAAGTTTTTCTCTCAAAGATACTATCTTTTTTGTTTGCATCTCCATGGCAACGACAGACATAATAGTACCTTTAACGTTCAATTCACAATGAAATAACGTATCCGATATAGTGGCATATTCCACTTTATCAAGACGCCTAATGGTTTTACCTGGATGATTGTTCTTGAATATGGTTTCACCTGAACCATTTATAGCTCCCATACTACCACTTGGAAATCCATATTCATCATAAAGCGACATTTTAGCTCCCCGTTGTTTGATCGCCTTAATCACCTTACCATACAAACGAAAATATTCCTTCGACAAATATGCAGGACCAAACGACTTTCCAAAAGGAAGAATAGCACAGCCACCATAACAATCTTTTGTCAAAATACTATCAAGTTGTACCAACAAACTATCTTCCTTTACTTCTGTATTATTCCAAAACCACAATGGGACAGGACGCCACCTCATCGATGGAGATGCAAACTCTGAAAGTTTTATAGAATCCGTTAAAGCGGCTCCTTTACTAACAGATACTATCAGTAATATATAAAATAGCAACTTCTTTCTTCTCATAAATAGGAAACATAATTATTCAATCAATAAATTTACCGGTTCCAGCAATCCTGCTTTAGGATCTCCTCGATAGGGGGGTAGGTATTGTCTGATAATGATTGGCTAATGTACTATAAACCAATATCTCCATTTTGTTATTTCCTTCTTTCATATAAGGAGTTATATCTAACTGATAGGGAAGACTTAACAAAATGCCAACTAACGAATCATTTTTCTTGACTTCATATATCGGTTCAAAATAACGCTCTTCTGCCAGAGAAATCAAGACATCCGCATAATCCAACCTGATTTTAGGAGTTACTGCCCCTATATATTCTTTCAACGCAGAAAGATAAGGTATTACATCATATCCTTTCCGCCTTTGAAATTCTTGTGGAAAGTCATCAGACCATGACAACATATTAATAGGATATGAAAGCTCATCTTGAAAGAAATAGTTCATCCCCTCCCGACTTAAAGAATCCATCCTATGATAGAACCTGTCAAAATAAACATCAACCAATTTTTTCCCATGCAGCGGATGTAATACATAGCTATTCTCTGTATGGATTACATAAATCTTATAATTTTCCGTTTGCGGGGCCTTCCATTTCAATTCTTTTCCATGGATATAACCAGACAGATCTATTCTTCCCGGCCATGTAACAGCCGAAAGAAACCTCTCAGGAAGCCGACACGTAAATAGTTCACCCTTATTTACTGAATATGAGTCGACAACCAGCTTCCCTTGGTAATTCTGAAAAACAGACATCGTATCCAATTCATCCGGATAATAACCGTTTCCATTCCATCCGATCGTATAATCATCCAAGCCCACTCCTAATCCCAGTTGAGCGCATTCCCCAGAATACCAATTCCAGATATTCCACCAATCCTCCGAGAAAACAGCTGGATCTCCCGGACTTGTTCTACCAAAAAGGCCATATCCATTTTTATTAAAAACAGAATCAACCTCTGGGTCGGTATGTATATAACTTACCGAAAAACCATCCGTAGCCGACTGCGATAAAATTTTCAATTGTTCTTTTAGACGTTCTTTATTCAGTCTATCTCCACTCCACCAATAAAAAGGAATATTTCCATAACCTTTTGGAGGATTTACAAATTCGGAACGCAAATCCGGATTTGCCGTCGGATAGCCTTTATTTTTTTGCATCTGAGCAAAAAGTGACACAGAAAAAACTACCAATATAGCAGATAACAAGAATTTATTCTTCATAAGTATAAAATAAAAGATGCATACTTTATTCTACAAAATGTAATTCAGACGTACCCACCAACCTTACAGGCCCCAATAATCCAGATTGCTGTAACTCCGAATCTGGGTGCCATGTAATGACATTAGCCCAAGTACTCCGCTTATTATCAGGCAAATTCAAGTCTCCAATTATTCGATTCACCCAATTATTTACAACCTCTACCTCCAAAACATTCTTACCTTTTTGGATCTCATCAGTTATTAGCAACCGATAAGGAGCTGTCCATACTCCTCCCACATATTTACCATTTAATTTTACTTTTGCCGTCACCATTACTTTACCCAAATCTAAATAAACAGATTCTGAAGCAATACTATCAACTTGAAATATCGTTCTGTAAGTAGCGACACCCGAAAAATATTTAATATCATTATCTTCTGCATTAGTCCAACTATCCAATTGGTCCATTTTTATATTTTTTTCTGAGACTCCATCTATCGATTTAAAATGTACATTCCATGGTCCAATAATATTCAATTCTTCATGTAAGACAGGATTATTTGTACCTCCATTGAAAGTACGCTTAGAATGACGAAATACAACAAAAGCACTCTCACTATCATCTAATTGCAAATCTAAAGTCGTACCTTTTTCAGAACAACTATATTCTGGTAAGTACCTTATCTCACCCGTCACAGGATTCCAAAGTTCAGGCTGCATATTTTTCACCCTGAAAACTGAAGTAAACTTGATAGATTCCCTTGATTGATTTGAAATAAAATAAAGATCACCATCAGTTATCTTCCTATGAATAAAAAGAACGGGAACATCATCTTCTATCTTCATATCCGGTAAAATATGATTCTTCAGTAATAAAGAGTCCAAATGGCATTCACGACCATATACCATACCTTTACCATATTTTCGTGATGACACATGTTTGTCTCCCCATATTTCTTTTGCCAAACAACGAACTTCTCTATCTGCATCAGGATAATTTTGTAGACTAGGTGATCTATCCGGAGCATTTCCTAACACTATTAAACCGTCATGTACAAACGATTTTATTTTTTGCAAAATCTCCGGACGCATGGTTTTTAAATCTGGTAATATAAGTATTCGATATTTCATACCACTTGATAGTACCAAATAACCATCTTTAACCGAAGCTGATTTCAACAGTACCTCTCCATTGATATAATCGAAAGCATACCCTTTAGGTACTGCCGGATCAACAGGTCCCGTCATTTTAGGAGTATCTTCACCAATGAAATAAGCAATATCTGCTACATACTTACCACTCTGTAGTATCATATTACAACGCTTCAGGTAATCTATAAATAAATCTAACTGACTGAACCAAGTGTTATGACGATTAAATTCACTTCCAAAGGAAGCATTTATGCCAGGAAAACGATCTTCGTAAGGTTGATGAATATAAACATGTAGTAATGTGGCATTGATGCCTTCCGTAAAGAAGCGGTCACCACGCTGTTTCATTTCATAAGGATCATGCGTAAAATCTCCTCCACCTACAGTAAAAGATTCGGCCCAAACTTTACGCTTTCCATAAATATGAGCACACGACGAAGCAGCTCTATTTTCAATATTTCCAAGATCACCTGTAGTCCAAAATTCACCTGCAACTTCATCCGACTGGCCCCCATACTGCAAAAACTCACCAGGAAATCCCCAATGCCCATAATTCTCTAACCAAGTTGTCAATCCGTGTTTATGGCTTAATTTACTGAGGGCTCCCACGTATTCATAGGAAACACAATCCGCTATCAATCGTCGTAAATCCCAAAGAAATCGATCTGAAATATCAGGACTTCCAACAACCTCTCCATGCAACACAGGTAAATAAGGAATAGGACTGTATCCATACGTTTCAATAAATTTCTGTTCCATATCATCGGTCCAGTTCATTCCACCCGTTTCATAACTATCCATGACAGTAACTTTAAAACATTTTCTGTCCTCTTCTGGTATCCGTTTTAAAATTTCACCAATAAAAGCATTAAAATGAAATTCCAAATGCTTGCTATTCATCTTATCAACTTCCAAACCTGTAGCTTCAGGAGCAGCAGGAGCATTGGTTACTCCAGTCGTTTTCATAGCATAGCGTACGACTTTCCACTGGCCTTTAGGTAAATGACATGTTAAAACACCCTTATTCACATCTGACGTCAAATCAAGAATCTTTTCAGGGTCCAATACCTGCTCTTTATTGGAGACAAGAGGTTGTTCCTCCCATAAATAATCCTTCCACATAGGAAGTGGAGTTGGAAACATTTTCGCAAGTGTTTTTTCCGCATAATATTCGACATAAGGTTTTGATGATAGTTCTACCGTACAATTACCACTACCAGAACCACTCATTTCAAACTTATATACATCAGCCTGATTCTCGGGTAGAGAAATAACAAGAGGGGCATCAGGTACAAAGCCAACATTTAAATTGAAATTGCTTCTATCAATATCAAAACTTTTAAGCAACCGGAAAGTATTTCCTTCTTTTGCATAAATCTTTCCAAAACTTTTAATCGGAGTGTCTGTTTCAAAAATTAAAGAGCGCATATTAGGAGCTGGAGCCCGTAACTGTAGACCAATCTCTTCTCCTTCTTTTTTAGTAAAACTCCACTTTTCCTGTGATTCTGCTAAAACAGGATATGCCAACACCTTTACATCTTGACCATTTTTTATTTCTGGTAACACAATAACAGTATCACGTCCTCCCTCAACTCTAACCGAAGCGTCATCAAGATACCTCATACTTTGATTGTCTGTTATCCACGGGCCTCCAGATTGACTCCATCCAGGACCATTGAAAAAGCCAATTTCAATACCCAGATCCGTAGCTGTCTTTAGTGCTGTATGTACTATATCCCACCATTCATCACTCAAAACCTTGATATTCCCTTCTGCAACTTCAGGCAAACTTACATTTCCAATAAAAGCCCTGTTTATACCTATCTCCTTCATTGATTGCAAATCCTTGATAACTCCTTCTTTAGATATATTATTCGATATCCAGTACCAATAGACTCCAATCTTTACAGAGTCTGGAACAGTTCTGAAAGATGTCTCCAGTTCCGACAAGGTCACTTCATTGCCTAGTTCCGACTTACAACTTATAAAATTCAAAAACAATCCTATCAAACAAAAAGATAAATAATGCCTTGCTTTCATTGTCACCCAATTATTACCATGAAGAAACTACATTTTTCTATAATCGCCCTTTATCATTCACGTAGAACCAAAACCTCAGAAGGAGCATCAACCTCAGTTACAATTTTACCATTATCACTTAATGTATGACTGATGGAAATAATACCATAAGGTGTGGGAAAAGTTCCTTTTACCCATTTCAAATCACCTAAATGAGGAACTATGCGAATAACCTTACAACCCGGCTCTACTACCTGCACCCCTAATACGTATTCACTTAACCAAGAAGTAGGCCCTGAAGCCCATCCATGACAAAAGCTATGACGAAATTTCTGATAACAATAAGCCCCAAAATCTCGATGGATATCATTTTTTCCTTCCGGAACTATTTCATCTATCCTTGCTGCATTAGGCAGCCAATTTAAGTCAAAATCCTCCCAGAAAGTAGTGGCACCTAAATCCAACATAGCCCCCCAATAAGTACGTATGATATCTAATGCTCCCTTGTAATCTCCTGCTTTAGCCATAGCCTTCAGCATATAATATCCATAAAAGGTTGAAAAGCCATGAGCTCCATTGACTGAAATAATATGTTGATCGGCTTCTTTTGCATCCATCAGATTTGCCAATACCATCAATGCAGCCCCTTGTTTTGCGCCTGGAGCAGAAGGGTCTTTCATCGATTTTAAATATTGCTTACGCACAGCTGGCGCCGCCTTTCTCATTTTTTTTGCCAATCTTTCTGCCTCATTTGCCAGCTCAGTTTCTCCTAAGATGTTACATAGCTCATAACTTGCATCCATCGCCATTACCAATAATGCTTGTAATCCCGCATGAATTGATTCCGGACTATTGGAAGAAGGCCAATCAAGAAAACGCATTCCATCAAGCTTTTCACCTCCTTTTTCATCAACAAAATTCATCAGGAACCTTATCAGACCAACGATATAGTCTTTTTGTGAGTTCAAATAATTTCTATCTCCCTGATAATAGAACCAATCTCGCTGAATCAACAACCACCAAATTGAATACGAACTAATGCCATTCATCCAATTAGGCAAAGGAGTCACATCACGTATAGCATTCAAACTCTTAGGAACCACTTCATTATATCCGAAAACACTACTAATGGTCATTACTTCCGGATGCATATCGCCCACCCATACCAACCTATCTCTTTTTATGCCATCCCAAAGAAATTCTTGCATATTCAAATGAACCGTATAGGCACCGGTCTGCCATATTTTATTCAGACGTTCATCATTAGAACAAAACGATCCTTTATAAGGTATATCTCTATAAACAGAAATAGCCTTGATTTCTTTAATATGTAACTCTACATTATCATCTATTAAATCAATACGAGCAAATCTAAACCCCGAATTTCCAAATTCTGCTACTCCTAACCAAGGCAATTTCATTTCGAAATCACGAATCGCATGGTCATTTGACGCCCCATTCTTTCCATCAATTTCACACATTGCTTCACTCACCGACTCTCCAAAACGTATGCGCACAGTGATTGGCTTTTTGGAAGCAGGCATACCCGTAACAACTTGAATTCCACCCTGAATTTCCTTGCCGAAATCAAGCAAGATAGAGGGCTTTACTCCATTTTGGGAACGCAGGATACAAATATTAGCATTTACCAAATCCGGTTGTCCGTTACCCTGACGGAACAAAAAATCGGTTCCTGTCATAAGTTCGGTATGCTGTTGCCATACCATCCTTACAGGCGTCACGTATTCACGTACTCTTGTATCTCGTTGAGAAAAAGGGCATGATTTCGTATCATCAGAATTTAAAGTTGGACGTAAAGATATCAACTTTTCTTGAGCCAATAATACAGACGATAGACCTATAAAAAGACTTAAAACAGACAATTTGATTTTCATAATATTCAATCATTAAGGGAATGAGAATAATAGATTATAAGATGCCATTCACAATTTCAGGAAGTAAATATCGTAATTTATCATCATCTGCAAATTAGCGATTTTGATAAAAAGGATATAATTTTTGATATATTGAAAATAAAAGTTGTATCACAAAACAACAATGGTATTCCGAATAAATGGAAACAATACAAAGATAGCCGTCCAGAAATCTGAACGGCTACCTTTTATTATAGTCTATACAAACTATCGCAGGAATTGTACATATTTTATTCTTGGCTGGCTCCACATAATTTACATTTTTTATACTTAGAGAATATTTAACGTATAATTTTGGGGAATCACTTCATATTGGTACAATCTTTTTTAATATTTATTTTTAATAGCCACTTAGAGTAGTTATCTAAAACATCTTGAGGCCAATAGCCATACCAATCATATCCAGTTCGTCGTTCAGCATCCACATCTGCCAGTTTCCAAACCTTTTCCCCCGACCTCCTCACCATAAAAGGCTTATTATCAGACAATTCATAATATCGGCTCCATATAGGTTTTGCACTAGAATCTTTAACAACGACATTATCATAAGGATATTCCTGATTAATTATTTTATCTTTGTCTAATGCTATTTGTTGAATCCGAATCCCCTTTATTGCTGATTTTTTAAACCACTTTACAGCATCGTGTACTGCCTGAATCACCTCTTCGCTCGGATTATCAATCCCCATAAGTAATAAAACAATATTTGAACTTTCCCAAGCTGTTAACCCTGGTAACTCAAATGAACGGGCCTTAACAGGTTCTAAAGTGACATTATCATACTGTTGAGCCCAAACGGTTTTAACTCCATTTTGTACATATTGCGTTTTCAATATCAAATCTATTCCCCTACTATAAGCCACTTTTATACGATCTAAATATGTTTTACTAAGCCATAAAAAACTATTATCGCCCTGAAGGATATTTCTACATAATTCTAAGGCTCCCGTTGTCACATCGTCATTAAATGTAATAGCATCAACATCCCAGCCTCTCCAACCTCCATTTGTTTTTTGTGTACGAAGCAAATAATCCAAACCTTTTTCTACTGCAAAACGATATTTATCTTCATTCGTTAAAACATAAGTATCTGCTAGATATTCTATCTGAGAAAATGTATTTCTATTATCCAAGGTACTTTGTTTCTCAAAATTACTCAATGTTGATTTCACGGAATCTACATTTAATGCTCCTAACCAATCAACATTTTTTAACCAACCACCATCTGAATTCTGATAGGCTATCAAATTATCCGCAATATTTTTATAATCTGTATCAGCATATCTCATATAAGTACGATTTGGATGCAACAGATTCCAATGATGAATGCCATCTTGCAACATAGTTATTGATGGAACTTGCTGAGCCCATCCTAATACTGGAAAGCACGACAAAAATAAGTACTTTTTTAAAACTCTATTCATAATCATTTAAAAACCTGGATTTTGTTCTACACTCTCTTTATTTCTATTAATAGCATCCAAAGGAATAGGACGTAATATTTTATAATTTCCATCTGTCCCTAAGAAATCACTAACCTGTATATTATCATGATTATAAGCATAACATGCTTCCCCTTCATATACACCATTAGCAACATACTTAATTAATCGACCAGTACGTTTCAAATCCATCCAACGATGATATTCTCCAGCTAATTCACGTGCCCTTTCATCTAATATAAAATCAATGCCATCTTCCCCAATCAATTCTTGTTGACTAACAGATAAATCATAACCAGGCTTCGTTGCGCGTTTCCTTAATAAATCAATTTTCTCTTTTGCCTTATCAGGTTGATTCATTTTCACATAAGCTTCTGCTGCAACTAAATATGTTTCGCCAAGACGAGCTAAAATTATATCATGAGTACTACCCGTCATTGAAAAAGCAGAAGACGGATCATCAAATTTTTTGATACATGCAACACCATAATCTTGAGTACATTTTATTTTATAAGTATTAATATCACCAAATCTATCCGTACCTTCTTCTTGCATCTTAATAATGACAGCATCCTTATGCAACTCACTACTATTCCTCCACATTGCAATATCATTATCAGTCATCCAATAAGGAGCATAATAATATTTTATTGGAGATGTTAATGGTTGCGTATAATAATCATAATAGTATTGATGCAACTCTAACATAAATGTTCCCTCATAACGATTATCTCCCTCTGAGAAAAGTTGATGTAAATGAAGTGTTGGAGCCAAATAACCCGCATTATATTTATTTTTTTCCTCTGCTCCCCCTAAATAAACTCCAAATACAGATTGTTGCATATTGCCATCAGCACTCAAATCTTCTAATGTAGCGCTACTATATTGTACAGACCAAAAAATTTCATCATTTTCTTCATTTTCTATATCAAAGACATCTTCAAAACTAATTGTAGGTTCTTCACCTGCAATAGCTAATTCTGCATAATAAGCGGCATTTTTAAAATCGTCATTATCTGCAAATGTTTCATATCCACGAGTCAAATAGGTCTTAGCTAAAAAATGTAAAGCAGCTCTTTTATTCACACGTCCAAAATTTTCTCCCACTGCATCAGAGCGCTCCAATAAATGTGAGTTATCAGAAGCCAAATCACTAAATTCATCAATAACAAACTGATATACAAGTTCTGCAGATTGACGTTTATGATTCATTTCAGCAGTTGTAAACATAGTTGTAGTTAATGATACACCACCAAAATGCTGTACAAGTAAATAATAATAATAAGCCCTAAGAAATCTAGCTTCATCTATATATTGTAATCTGACAGAAGAATCTTCTGTTGTCTCACCATAACAAATGACAGAATTTGCAAGTTGTATACCTTTATAACATTCTGTATAAAAATTTAGGACATCTCCATCTGCCGAATTATAAGAAGAACTATATAAACCAATAGCATCAACACCTTGCTTACCAGAAGCAAACAGATCCGTTCCAGCACTAAATACCCATGGAGCTCCTCCATAAACACTTCGCAATGATGAATAAACTGTATTTAATAAACTGCTAAAACCTGTTTGGGTATTATAGAATTCATCAGAAACAGCATTCGAACGGTTATCTTGCTCCAAAAAATCAGAACAAGCAGTCAAAGACAAACTTCCTAAACAAATTATAATGTATAATAATTTTTTCATAGTAAACTTATTTTAAAATTTTAAATTAATGCCAATCTGATAAGTACGTGTACTCGGTCCTCCAGTTCCATCATTTAACTCTGCATCTGCCCATTCTGGATCGAATCCCTTATAATTAGTGAAAGTAAATGGATTCAATATATTAATATATAACCGTAAATAATCAATACCTATTTTAGACAAAAGATCCTGTGAAAAAGAATATCCAAGAGTTATGTTCTTTATTCGAACATAAGAATTATCTACATAAGAGTTACCTACATACGTTGTTTGTTTATCAGTACCCCATCCAAGACCTCCACCATAATTATTCGAAGCTGTATTAGTTGGATATGGGTAAGATCCATAATGAGCTTCAGTAGTCAATGTATATCCACTACCATCAGGATTCAAAACAGGAGTTCCTGCCGGAATATAATAATCCATTTTCAGTTTATTACGTCCACGATCTTTATAATTTGTAAACTCAGCCATAAATGGACTTTCCACCATACCACCTTGTTTCGTATAAATAGAGAAAGAAAAATCAAAATTCTTATATGTCATATTAGATGTCAAACTACCAGTCCATTTAGGAAGGACATGACCTAAAACAACCAAATCATTTTCATCAATTACTCCATATCCTTCTTCACCCGGTTGTTGTTGATCTTTCAATTTCATTTCCCCTTCTATAAATTTGGTTTTTATAGCATCATTTGTTGCATAATTTTTTGCCTCTTCTTCCGTACATACACCAGCATATTCATAATCATAAATAACATCAATAGGTTGTCCTATAAACCACTTATTAGCTACTAAATCTTCTTTACCACCATTCAATTCCAATATCTCATTTTTATTCTTTGCAAAAGAAAATGTTGTTGTCCAATAGAAGTTTTTTGTCTTAACATTTACTGTATTTAGTGATATTTCAACACCTGTATTTTTCACTTTACCTACATTATTAATCATAGCACCAGTAGACGAACCAAGCTCCAATGGGGTTAACTGCTCCATCAGCAAATCTCTCGAAATCTTATGATACCAATCAACAGTACCATTTATCCGATTATTAAATAAGCCAAAATCCAATCCCACATTAAATTCTCTCGTTTTCTCCCATGTTAAAGCAGAATTCGTAATTCCATTCGGTCCATAACCATAAGCCGGAGTTGCTCCAAAATTATACCAGTATTTACTGCCAGCCAATGCCTGAGTATCATAAGGTCCTACATTTGCATTATTTCCAGTCAAACCAACACTCGCTCTCAATTTCAAATTACTAATCCATGACATTTTTTTCACAAATTTCTCTTCACTGATACGCCACGCCAAAGCCATTGATGGAAATGCTCCCCATCTATTATCTGATTGAAACTTTGAACTTCCATCCCATCGACTAGAAACAGTAGCTAAATATTTTCCCTTATATCCATAATTTAAACGTAATACATAAGACAACATAGTCATTTTTTCATAATAACTATTTGCATTAGAAAAAAATCCTGCAGATCCAATATTATACCAATCAACATCAAATGGCATATCATTAGCTGTTATAGCATCTCCTTCTAAAACAGAACTGTAAACACTAAATAAAGCCAAAGCATTCAAGCTATGATCACCAAATGTATTCGTATAATTTGCTTGTGTATCCCACGTATAAGTAAATCGATCAATATTTGTTATTGTTGCTGTATTATAAGGGAGTCCAGTATCTGGATTTTTTGATGAAAATTGACTTTCCGTATTTACACCATAAAATTCACCTTGTTTACTTCTATTATAAGTTGGAGAAAACGTTGTTTTTAATATAACTTCTTTTATAGGAGAATATTGCAAATATACATTTCCCATAATATCATAAGCCCTTGTTTCATCTACAGAATTTTCACGATCAACCAATGGATTTAATGTAGATGTAAAACCACCTCCATCTGGGAATATAACAGCATCTTTAGCAGGTTGAAGAATAAGCTCTCCTTTATTCTCTCCTTCCCAATAATAAGGTACCCAGTATGGATTAGCTCGGAAACCATTCAGCACAGAATTCTTACTACCATAATCTTTCATCGATGTAGATAAATTTACCAAAGCTCCGACAGAAAAATGATCATTAATTTTATTATCAACAGCAGCTTTAAGATTCCAACGTTCATAAGAATCACCTAATACTCCATCTTCTTTTTGATATCCTAAGCTCACACGATAAGAAATTTTTTTCGCATTACCAGCAATATTAATATAATGATTTTGCTGTTGTCCGTCTGATGTCACCAAATCAGGCCAATCATAATATTCCTTTGATAAAAACATTTCTTTCATTTTTGGACTATTATTTCCCCAAAATGCTCTCCACTCAGAATCCAACATCTCATAAGTCGGATGTCCAAACTCATCAACAGATTTTAATGTCGTATAACGCTGAAATCTATAATTTGTCCATTCATCCCCATCCATAAAATCAGGCATATTAGCTACAGTCTTATATCCATAATACCCATCATAAGACACTTGGACTTTTGTATTGCTTTTATCTGTAGTACCTGCCTGTTTCGTTGTTATCATAACAACACCATTTGTTGCACGAGAACCATAAATAGCAGTTGAGGATGCATCTTTCAAAATATCAATTTTTTCAATATCTGCAGGATTCAAAAAATCCATGTTATCACACACAACACCATCGATGACATAAAGAGGATTTCCACCTGCCATAGAACTTTTTCCACGAATAGATATACTAAATCCTTCTCCTGCCCTACTAGAACTTTGAGAAATATCTACTCCCGCAACCTGTCCTTGTAACGATTCCATAACAGAAGTTGATCCTTTTGAAAGAATATGATCACTATTTACACTACCAACAGCACCTGTTACATCTGACTTCTTTTGCACTCCATAACCAACAACAACAATCTCATCTAAAGTTTCCGAATCTTCTTTTAATGTAATAGTATAAGGTTTTTCTGTTTGTACTATTATTTGCTGATTTTGGTAACCAACATATGAAATCTCCAACGTAATATTCAGAGGAACATCTAAAGAAAAATTTCCATCAAAATCTGTAATTGTTCCATTAGTAGTACCTTTTTCCAATACCGTAGCCCCAATTATTGGCTCACCATTAATATCTAAAACTCTACCAGAGGCTAAAATTTTCTTTGATTTTTCAACAAGGTTTGAACTTTTGATTTTTTTTACAATAATCTTTTTCCCTTGAATTTCATAGTCCAATTCATTCTGTCCTTGAAGAATCTGTTTAATAATATCCTGAATGGAAGAGTTCTGACCTGAGACTGAAATTTTTTTACTAGTGTCTACATCTGATGATGAAAAGACAAAAGAATAACCTGATGATTTTTTCAATTGCTCCATCGCTTCCTTGACCGTAACATTCTGAACAGAAAAGGAAACATTTTGCGAAAAGACGGATAAATTTAGGCAAAGCGCTGCCGAGACTACAAATATAGTCTTATTAAAGTTCCTCATAATTAAAGATTTAAGTTTATATAAGATTTACTTAGATAGATTACAAAGGTTTATTTCATTGATAATCTCATTTTAACTTGCTCTTATCTGTTTCATATCACTATGTATATTGATTATTAATATAATATATATTTCCCATGTTCATAACGATATTTCATTTGATTTGTAGAAGCCATGGCATCAAGCACATCCTTTATTGTATTTCCCTGTACCTTAAATACACCATAAAAACGCTTATCCTGCAAAGAATCTTCCACTATTATATCCACTCCATAGCTACGCACCAAACGTTTTGCAATATGCTTAAGGGGCAGTTCATCAAAAAACAATTCATCATTAATCCACATGTTAGAACGTTTGGCCTTCGCCTTCGTTTTTCTCATTTCACCTGTCACCTTATTCATTATCATTTTTTCATCAGGTATCAAATAAAGTTCAGGCATGCATTTTACCTCATTATGTAGAGCTACTTTCCCTTCCATAAGATTTACAATGGCCTCATCGTCATCCGGATAGTTACGAAAATTAAATTTTGTTCCTAAGACCTTCAGATTAATCTCCTTCGTCTTTACTTCAAACGGAATATCGGGGTTATGAGTTACTTCAAAATACCCTTCACCTTCCATTTTCAAGCGGCGGTCATCCACTCCAAAACCTTGGGAATATACAATCTTTGAACCAGCATTCAACCATACTAATGTCCCATCTGGAAGATATAGTTTAGTACGGGCCCCCATTGGAGCTTCTACCACAATATCGGCAAAAGTTTGTTTCACAGACTCCTTTCCTCCCCAATATCCGATAAATGGCAATAACAATATTAAAATGATTGCTGCCACACGCACCCAGTTTTTCCACGATGAGTAGTTCCACATCTGTACATTAGAACGTCGAGCTTTCTTCACACGTTTTTGGAACAATTGAAATGCTTTGTCCTTATCAAACATACACGTTTCATTCACTGTACCAGCAGAAAACCAAATCTCTATTTTATTCTTTACATAAATTCGATTCTCTTCTGATGCAAAAGTCCATTGTTTTAACCGTGCGAACGCTTCTTTATCCAACACACCAGAAAGATATTGAACTATCAGTAAATCTATGTCATTATGTTCTTCTGTATTCATTTTTATTAAATGCCTTTTATAAATAAGACAAAAAAGATAATTGAAAGGGTAGTCAGATATGCAAGTTTTTAATTGATAAATGCAAAAAAAATTAGCTAAAAGACTTTATCAAAAAATGAGATATGAAAAGATCCCTTTATTTTTTGTACAAAACTTTTTATTTTTTGTACAAAAAATAAAAAACATCAAGAGAAATTCTACAAAAGGCTGTATGATTAATCTATAAAACAAGATCAAAATGAATTACTTACTACTAAAGAATTATTCTTACTTATTACTTAATAAAATTTCAACTATTCATAAAAATATAAACAATAAGTAATTTCAGATAGCTTCCCAAACGCCTTTGAAGAAAAGCCAACGCATTTTTTATATGGTATTTAACAGTATTGACCGATATACCAAGTTCAGTAGCAATCTCTTCGTACTTTTTCTGTTCAAAACGACTTTTATAAAAAACCTTACGACATTCCAATGGTAATTCATCAATACTCCGTTTTAATTCCTCCTCAAGCTCTTGTTCCAAAAGCATCCCTAATGGTTGCTTATTATCGACAAAAAGGGAATCGAGAAAATCCATACTTTCAGGCGACAAAAAAGAAGAGATATGAAGTTCTTCACGATGACTCTGCAATTGTAATTCATTCAGACAACGGTTACGTACGGCACGCATCAAATAAGCACGGATAGAATAACGAATCTCAACTTCCTGCCGATGCTCCCATAAATAAAAGATAACATCATCTACGACTTCTTCCGCCAATGCCGCATTATTCAGTAACTGATTAGCAAAACGGCACAATAGCACATAGTGACGATCGTAAAGCAAACGAAATGCTCGCTCGTCACCTTTACGCAGTTTTTTAATTAGCAATTCTTCTAACTCATGCATATACAACTTACCTTTCCTTTATATAAGTCTGTTTATCGTGTCCAATCCAGTCATCACTACCCGTTTCCAATAAGAAGGGAGTACTGACGAAAACTATACAATCCCCTCATCCGTTATCTGAAATCCACACGCATGCATTCCCACGCTCAGTCCATTCATAAATCCTATACCCTCAATCTTTTAGCCAGACATTTCCAAAATTCCGGCTATATTGTCCTCCATTTTGTATAAAAACCATACAAAGTATACAGAATTCCACAAAGATACATTTTTTTCTTTTGAATAGTAAGACATCAATATGCAACTTCCATAAAGAGAAAGACGGCATAAGAATACTCAAGTCCCAAACCCATAAACAGGAGAAAGGAACAACGAGAAGGACACAAAAAGTATTTAAACCTCCTCAAACAGTTGACCGACTGACTGAAAATTCATATTTTTGCACAAATAATTGAAATTACGTAATTTAGTTAAAATGAATCAAGAATTCGAGCTAATCGCCAAAACCTTCCAGGGGCTGGAAGAAGTACTGGCACAAGAACTCACCGAACTGGGAGCCGGAAATATCGAAATCGGACGCAGAATGGTCTCCTTCACTGGTGACAAAGCAATGATGTATCGTGCTAACTTTTGCCTGCGCACGGCTATCCGCATCCTGAAACCCATCAAGCATTTTACCGCAAAAACAGCTGATGAAGTATACGAAGCTGTTAAAAGCATTGCCTGGGAAGATTATCTGGATAACATGAGCAGCTTTGCTGTCGATGCAGTTGTGTTCTCGAATGAATTCCGTCATTCGAAATTTGTTGCATATAAAGTAAAAGATGCTATTGTAGACTATTTCCGTGAAAAGACAGGAAATCGTCCGTCAATACGTATCAGCAATCCGGATCTGGCTATTAATATCCATATTGCAGAAGATCGCTGCACACTTTCACTCGATAGTTCCGGTGAGTCATTGCACCGCCGTGGATACCGTCAGGAACAAGTAGAAGCTCCACTAAATGAAGTTTTGGCAGCTGGTATGATTCTAATGACCGGATGGAGAGGCGAATGCGACTTAATCGACCCGATGTGTGGTTCCGGAACAATTCCTATTGAAGCAGCCTTAATCGCTCGCAATATTGCTCCGGGTGTATTCCGCAAAGAGTTCGGATTTGAAAAGTGGCGTGACTTCGATCAGGATTTGTTTGATTCCATTTATAACGATGATTCGAATGAACGCGAATTTAAACACAAGATTTACGGATACGATAACAACCCGAAAGCAAACGAAATTGCGACACACAATGTAAAGGCTGCCGGAGTGAGCAAGGATGTCATCCTGAAAATCCAGCCGTTCCAGCAATTCGAACAGCCTAAAGAAAAAAGCATTATCATAACCAATCCTCCTTATGGTGAACGTATTTCATCGGATGATTTGCTGGGATTGTACCAGATGATCGGGGAACGTTTGAAACACGCCTTCTGCGGTAATGATGCCTGGATACTGAGCTACCGTGACGAATGCTTCGACCAAATTGGTCTGAAGGCATCAGTCAAAGTACCTTTATTCAACGGCTCACTGGAATGTCAGTTCCGTAAATACCAGATTTTCGACGGTAAATACAAGACTTTCCGTAGCGAAAACAGTGATAAAGAATTCAAGCCCAAACGGGAAGGAAATGAAGTTCGTCCACGAAAACGTGCAGAAAGAGTGGAATACAAGGGCGATAGAAAGCCTACGTTCCGAACAACAGAACGTAAAGAAAACTTCTCTCGTGAGAACCGTCCCTCACGCCCGTCAACTGATGACGGACGTCCAAAGCAGGCACCTGCACCGCGTTACATGCACCGTCGCCGCCCGAATGAAGAAAATACAGAGAACGAATAACTAAAAAGATGAAACGGATTTTTCAAATTATAGCTCTATTCTGTATGATTGCAACTGTCTCATCTGCTCAGGAGAAAAAGGCTTTTACCCTCAACGATGTCATACCGGGTGGAAGCAATTACTATAATCTTGTGCCGAAAAGTCTGCCAGGCTTACAGTGGTGGGGAGACGTGTGTGTACGTACAGATATAGAGGATATCAAAAAAATAGACAACAAAAGCGGAAAAGAAACAGTCATTGCTACATTGGAAGAGGTCAATAAAGCCCTTAAAGGCGAAATGCCTTATCAGCTGACAGGACATATTAAACCGCTCCATACATTAATGTCGGCTTCAATGCCATGGGCAGACCGCAATATAATCACTTTTACCCAGTATGACGATTGCACTCCCGCACAGAAATACATGGTATGGTATGATTTCGGCAAGAAGAAAATTGTCAACCTGTTCAAGTTGCAGGGAGAAGGACCGACAAACTTTGATTTCTGTAAAGAGAATGGTTACATGGCCTATACCATCGGGAATGATTTGTATGTAGCACATGAAGGGGATTTCAGTACTATGGTAAATCCAAAGGTTACCGGTAACCAGCAACCTGAAAAGGATGTTGTGTATGGACAAGCTGTACACCGCAATGAGTTTGGTATCATGAAAGGTACTTTCTGGAGTCCCAAAGGTACTTATCTGGCTTTTTACCGTATGGATCAAAGTATGGTTACCGATTATCCACAAGTAAATACGACGACTCGTATTGCCGAGCTGGTGCCCGATAAATATCCGATGGCAGGTATGACAAGCCATAAGGTTACCGTAGGAGTATACAATGTAAAAGATGGCAAGACCACTTATTTACAGGCAGGTGACCCGACCGACCGTTATTTTACCAATATCAGCTGGAGCCCTGACGAAAAGAGTGTATTCGTTATCGAACTGAACCGCGACCAGAATCATGCACAACTGGTTCAGTATGATGCTGTAAGCGGACAAAAGATGGGGGTACTTTACGAGGAGAAACATACTCGTTACGTAGAGCCTCAGCATCCTCTGATATTCTTACCTTGGGATGACAGCCAGTTTATTTACCAGACTCAACGGGATGGTTTCAATCATTTGTACGTCATGGATACAAAAACCAAACTGAAAGGTGAGTGGAAAACAGGTAAGGATAGTGAAGATCAATATTGTGAATACCTGAAAACAACTCCATTGACGGAAGGCAACTGGCTGGTTCAAGATGTTTTAGGATTCAATGCTTCTCGTAAAGAAATTGTCATCGCAAGTACGGAAGTATCTCCTTTGCAGACTAATATATTCAGTCTGGACGTGAAGAACGGAAAACGTACCTTGATTGGCATAGCCGACGGTACCCATCAGGCAAAACTTTCGGCCAGTGGAACGTATCTCATTGATTATCTCACATCAAACAGTGTTCCACGTGAAATAAGTATTCTCCCTACGACAGGAAAAAAGGGTGTCACCCTGTTCACTGCAACCGATCCACTGAAAGAGGGATACAACTTACCCGAGATTACGATCGGAACAATTAAGGCAGCCGATGGAGAAACTGATTTATATTACCGTTTGATCAAGCCAGTCAATTTCGATCCGAACAAGAAATATCCAGCTATCATCTACGTATACGGTGGCCCGCATGCTCAGATGATACACAATACACGCTTTTACGACGCACGTGGATGGGACCTTTACATGGCTCAGCAAGGTTATGTCATGCTGACCGTCGACAACCGTGGAAGCGATAACCGCGGCATCAAGTTCGAGAATTGTACGTTCCGCCATTTGGGAGTAGAAGAAATGAAAGATCAGGTAGAAGGAGCCAAATTCTTGCAATCACTGCCGTATGTTGATGCAGACAAAATCGGTGTGCATGGATGGAGCTTTGGAGGATTCATGACCACAAACCTGATGTTGACTTATCCGGACATATTTAAGGTAGGGGTAGCTGGCGGTCCGGTTATCGACTGGCAATTTTACGAAGTAATGTACGGTGAAAGATATATGGACACTCCTCAGACCAACCCTGAAGGATACAAAGGTTCTAATCTTCGCTTGAAAGCCGGCAATCTGAAAGGTCGTTTGGAAATCATTATCGGAGGTATGGACCCAACTTGTGTACCGCAACACAGCATCAGTTTCCTGCGCGCTTGTATCGATGCTGGAACTCATCCGGACTTTTTCATTTATCCGGAAGACGGACATAACATGATGGGACGCGACCGTGTACATTTGCACGAACACATTACTCGTTATTTTCTTGATCATCTGAAATAAAATAAAGACAACAAATCATAACATTCTAAGAATATGAAACTTTTACTGTTAGGTTCAGGCGGACGCGAACATGCACTGGCATGGAAAATCGCTCAAAGTCCGAAAATCGAAAAGTTATACATCGCACCGGGTAACGCCGGTACACGTGAAGTTGGCGAAAACGTAGCCATAAAAGCTGATGATTTCGAAGCTATCAAACAATTTGTTGTAGCGAATGGCATCAACATGGTAGTGGTAGGTCCTGAAGATCCGCTGGTGAAAGGTGTCTACGATTTCTTCAAAAACGATGCAGCGCTGGCCAATATTCCGGTTATCGGTCCGTCGAAAGCCGGTGCCGTACTCGAAGGCAGTAAAGAATTTGCCAAAGGCTTCATGCAGCGCCATCACATTCCTACTGCCGGATATAAAAGCATAACTTCAGCCAATCTGGAAGAAGGTCTTGCTTTCCTCGAAACTCTGCAAGCTCCTTATGTGCTGAAAGCCGACGGTCTGTGTGCCGGAAAAGGTGTATTGATACTCCCTACTTTGGAAGAAGCAAAGAAAGAACTGAAGGAAATGCTAGGCGGTATGTTCGGAAATGCTTCAGCCACTGTAGTTATCGAAGAATTTCTGAGTGGTATTGAATGTTCTGTCTTTGTACTGACCGACGGAAAGAATTACAAAATATTGCCTGAGGCAAAAGACTACAAGCGTATTGGTGAAGGCGACAAGGGCCTGAATACAGGTGGCATGGGCTCTGTTTCTCCCGTACCGTTCGCCGACGAAGCTTGGATGAAAAAAGTGGACGAACGCATCATTCGCCCTACCGTAGAAGGACTGGCTGCAGAAGGCATCGATTACAAAGGATTTATCTTCTTCGGCCTGATTAACGTAAAGGGTGATCCGATGGTAATCGAATACAACGTCCGTATGGGTGATCCAGAAACGGAAAGTGTCATGCTGCGTATCAAGAGTGACCTTGTAGACTTGTTCGAGGGGGTTGCTGCCGGCAATCTGGCAGAAAAGACACTCGAAATTGATCCACGCTCGGCTGTATGTGTTATGCTGGTATCAGGAGGGTATCCCGAAGCATACGAAAAAGGTTTCCCGATTACAGGTATTGACGATGCGAAAGCTGGAAACAGCATCGTATTCCATGCCGGAACAGCCTTGAAAGACGGTCAGGTCGTTACATCCGGAGGACGTGTCATTGCCGTCAGCTCGTATGGAGCCAACAAGGAAGAAGCTTTGAAACAATCGTTTACCAACGCCGGAAAAATTAAATTCGAAAAGAAATATTTCCGTTCTGACATCGGCTTCGATTTGTAATATATCATCAACCAGCAGATGATACCGCAAATAGCAGTAAGCATTATACTTATGTTCCGGTATCATCTGCGGTGATTTTTCTGCAATGAAACATGCTGTAATATGATCCAAACAAAAAACAGATTCCAATACGAAGTTGCAACGGGACGTGCTACACTGCCCGTAGTAACGATACTGACACTCTTCTTATGGACCATATCTACTCCACAGCTATGGACGAATATTGGTTCATTACTCAGTTTCGGTATCGCTACTTATCTGATTGTAGAAACAGATACTAAATTTGCGCTCATACGTACCCGGACTTCACTTCCGGCTTCGCTGTTTCTTTTGTTTTATGCAGCAACTCCCTTCTTGCATACGTGGAATGTGGAATTACTTCTTCCGATCCTTTTTATATGTATGCTCTATTCACTATTCCAAAGCTATGAGTCACCACATGCCTCTACTTCCATCTTTCACGCATTTTTCTGGATGGGACTGAGCAGCCTTATTGTACCTTGCTTTGCCTGGATAGCTCCACTGATTTATATTCACATGATCAATCTCCGGTCGCTCGAAGGAAAAACGTTCTTTGCCGGTATCATAGGATTTACCTTGCCATACTGGTTCCTGTTTGGATATTATCTATATACCGATCAGATTACCTCGTTTTATCCCATTGTTTCACGACTAATACAGTTTGATCCGATAGACTATACTACCATACACATCAGTCGTTATATTCTGTGGGGTACCATAGTGATACTTTGGATTATATACAGCATTCCTTATCTGCAAACAGCTTACAAGGATAAGGTACAAACTCGTATTTTACTGCAAGTCATACTTTTCATGGGAATATGGATAAATATCCTCATTGCTCTCCAACCTTCGCATATAGATGCGCTGTTGCCATTGTCTATTATCCCAATGGTATTCATGGGAGGACATTTATTTCCCCTAACATTCACACGGTTTACCCGAATACTGTTTATCGCAACTCTTGTAATATGGCTTGTACTTTGCTTATTTAATTTATGGATACATTTCTTCAACTTCTGACCGACTGGGGATATTTTGGAATGTTCCTGTCGGCTTTTCTGGCAGGTACCATCCTTCCATTTAGTTCCGAGGCCGTGTTGCTTGCATGCGTGGGACTGGGACTTGACCCCGTATGGTCTACTATTTCTACAACAGCTGGTAACGTATTAGGCGGACTCACATGCTACTGGATAGGGCATCTTGGAAAAATGGAATGGATAGAAAAATACCTCGGAGTAACCCCAAAACAGATGGAACGTGCTACACGATTCATTCATGGAAGAGGGGCATGGATGGCTCTGTTTTCTTTCCTACCTGTCGTAGGAGATGCTATCCTAATCGTACTGGGATTGATGCGTGCACATATTGGTATCGTCACTTTATCGATGACCATCGGAAAATTAGCCCGCTATGCCATACTGGTAGCTGCCACTCTGGAAGTGATCAGCCTTTTCTGATTTATTTTACATGAATGCATTATGATTAAACTGGAACAAACTGCCGACGGAAGCTACACGCTCTTCGTACCGGAACTGGATGAACATTATCATTCTATCAAAGGAGCGTTAACCGAATCGGAACATATCTTTATCAACATGGGGTTGAAACATCACCCATCCTCTACCCCACGAGTACTGGAGATCGGCTTCGGAACTGGGCTGAATGCTTTCCTTACTATGCTGGAAGCCGATACAAGTCAACGTCATATTCACTATACAACCATCGAACGTTATCCCGTATCCGATGACCTAATTCATCGTCTGAAATACCCTGAACAGATTTGTCCAAAACGCAGTGACGATTTTTATGCATTACATACGACCGAATGGAATGCCGACGTAAAGATTACTCCCTACTTTACCCTGCATAAATTAATGAACGACTTTACAAAGTATGATTTTCAAGGAGAATACGATGTTATCTATTTTGATGCATTTGCGCCGGAAAAGCAACCGGAGATGTGGAGCCAGGAGCTTTTTAATACCTTGTATGCTCGACTTTCTTCAGGTGGCATTCTCACGACCTACTGTGCCAAAGGAGTCATACGTCGTATGCTGCAAACTGCCGGATTTACGGTAGAACGTCTTCCGGGCCCTCCGGGTGGAAAACGTGAAATATTAAGGGCTTCAAAATAGAGACATAAGAATACTCAAGCCCTACTAATCAAAAGATGAAATGCTAATTTTGGACGTTCTATAATAAAATAGAGAGTCGCATCAATCTCCAGTAGACTTCAACTGATTGATACGACTCTTTTAGCCTGATAATGAGGAAGTATCTATTTTTACTTCAATGCATTATTTCATCAAAGATTTCCTATCACTGCACGATATCTTTCAATTTAATAGTTTGGAAAGTCATGTGTGCGACACTACTTTCATAAAGAATACCAATTGTTTCCTCATCAATCATGGTAAGACAGGAATATCCCCAGTTTTCTCCTTCGTCCAAAAGCAATTGATGCTCTGGAGTCCAAGTATTTCCGCCGTCAAGGCTAATCTTAATGGTAATATTCTTGCGAGCATTGGTTGTATTTGGATTTGAGAAGATCAGAATATCTTTACCCAATACATTATCAGCAGCTTTTACACTAATAAGACTTGCCATACAAACAGGTTCCGGCAGTGCTGTACGCGATGATTCGTGCTCTTTCCATGTCATACCTAAGTCGGTTGTAGTATATACAGCACGGCTTCCTCCCCGATTGTCTCTCATGTTCAGCATCAAGGTACCTGGAGTAACTTCTACTACCTGAGCTTCGGTAGTATTGGTACGGGCATGATTATGGATAGTCCATGTTTTCCCTCCGTCTTTGCTATACATAATTCCAGCATTAGGAATGCGGTCTTTACCAATGTATTGAATAGGGAAAACCAATGTACCATCCTCCATCGTAATACCTCGACCCGGTCCCTGAAGCAAGAAATACCATTCCGGCTGTTTCACTTGTTCGGTTATATTTATCGGCTCCGACCAAGTCTTACCATCATCCGTACTCTTTGTAAGGACCAATTGAGCTGTATGATTTAAGTCCATACCTTGCTGTGAACTCCACCATGCCCGTTGATTACCCATACCGTGTGTCCATGCAGCAACAATCCAGATAGTATTTGTCTTTGTATCAACCAAAATAGAAGGATCGCCTACTCCATTCTGAGCCGAAGGAAGTCCACCATACTCTCCAAAGGCCAAAGGTAAGCGCATTTTCTCCCATGTCTTTCCACCATCCGTACTCCGGCTCAATCCTACATCAACGTGCTCCTGCAAGTCGACACTGTTATTGTAACGCACATCGTATACACCCAATAATGTCCCTTTATTGGTTGTAACTAATCCCGGAATACGGAAAGCTGCGGCTCCATCATCTCCCGCATGACGAACACCTACTCCCATCCGACGCACGACATCCGATGCAGATACGCACTTAACAGGTAACGACTTTCCTTCTGCTTCTACACGAGTTACCTGAGCCGTTACTTTCGTCAGTAATGATGCATCCGGTTTCATTTCTATACTTACCCAAAAGAAATTCGTACCGGGAAATAAATTCTGGTTACCGGATAATAATACAGTACGCTCTTGCGGAGTGGCTTCTGATTTCTTAATAGCATACGACGGATTAGCCGATAAGGTTCGTCCAGGAGCATGAGCTGAGATGTATTCTACTGGAGCAAAGCGTTTTTTCCCTCTATCTTGAGGGGCTTCCGTTCCTCCATAATATAACTTGACTGATTTAATTTGTGATAACGGAACATCCTTTCCAAACGTAACCGATACATTATCCAATACTTTTGTATCCTGCGCATCAAGACGCATATAAAACAAGACATTATCATGCCGTTCTATGAGAACCGGCACCTGAGGCGCTTTTATGTAAACCGTATCTGTAGCCTTCAATCCGGCAACAGATAATACCCCCAATAAAAATACAAGTAATTTTTTCATAGCAAAAAACTAATTTATGAAGCTACATTACTATAACTTCAGTTAATATCAAGGTATAAGAACAAAAAATCAGGAGTCAAGGTTGATAAAAGCAATAAAAAAATCCTTTTATCAACTTTGACTCCTGACTAAGATACATTTATTTATTTAAAGAACAAGCAGAAAAGCGCAGTTTATATTTCATTTCCTGCTGTGGTACCCGATAAATCGGTAATGTATCTACATCCTGACCGCAACTAGCATTACCTACCCCACGAAGTGCAGCATCCAAATGGAGTACAATGTAGGGGCGTTTATTCAGTTCCCACGCATGTTGTCCTTCCATCAAATCTTTATCTGTGTAACGAAGAGCAGAGAACGAAACATTTCCTTCGGTCTGAATGGTTATTCCTTTACCATCAGCATCACGTAAAGTCAACTCTCGCAAGCCTTCCCGATTTCCCATAGACTGAGGCTTCATGTAAGGAACGTCCATGTTATCTACGGTTGTGGTGTAACGACCTACCATACAACCATCTTTACGGTCATTGTAATTTTCCCATGGACCGTACGCATAGTAATCAATCTGACTCAAGGTGGAATCAATGTCTGCAACCAATCCACAACGTCTTAAATCGGCTGTCTGAGGGTGAAAAACGACATCCATATCCATTACACCAGCTTGTGTAAACGTATACGTAATATCCGTACTGCACAGACTTCCTTTACGAGTTGTTGTAACAATAACATCACCATTTTTTTCAGTCACCGTACACGTACCTTTTTCTTCGAGACCATTACCCGTTTCGGTAAATTTATCATTTTCTATCCAACGGTGATTATCGTATACAAATCCATTTCCTTGGCTAATGATCTGCTTTCCATTCATCAACAAAGAAGTCATTTGCCCATTACTCTTATTGAACACAGCCTCGATATTTGCATTCTTGACAGTCAATAAGTTTCCATTCTCTGAAACATCCAGTTTCAATTTCTTATGACTCTGGTTTTTCAAATCCGGCAATCCACAACGAGATGACAATTCATATTGTTGTTGGGCAACCTCGTGACCAGCCTCAGCCCAATTTTCGGCATCTGTACGACACACATACAAATTGAGCATCACCTCTTCTCCGTTCTTTATTGCTTTCTTCAAATTAACATTTTTCAATTTTAAAGTAACCAACAATGAATCATCAGGCATAACAGCTGGAAGTTTCATACTATCAGATTCAAGACATACCCCCTCTTTCGTAATTTGCCAACGCAAATAGAATTTATCAAGTGAAAGGAAGTCATAAGTATTTTTCAATAAAACGCTTGCCTCGTTCTGTTTTAAATCAACTCCTTCATTACCAAAATGTACATACTGATATACAGCCTTTACCTCTTTCAGCTTGGGCGATTCTTCACGAGTAGCAGGAATAATGCCGTTTGAGCAGAAATTACCCTGGTGAGGACCAGGAAAATCATAACCTGTATGCAAACGATAAATACCTTTTTTTATCTCATGGGGTTCATAAATAGCCTGGTCTACCCAATCCCAGATAGCACCACCAATAATAGCCGAACTTCCTTCAATGCTTTCCCAATATTCCTTCAAATTACCGATGGCATTCCCCATGGCATGAGCATACTCACAAATAAACATCGGTTTATCCAGTGAACTTACGTAAGTATCCATCCATTTCATACCCGGATACATCTTCGAGTACAAGTCGCTGAAGCGATTGCCACCATAATCTTTTCCGTCACGTGTACCTTCATAGTGCACAGGACGACTGTCTAAACGTTTGGCGGCATCATAACAAGCCTGAAAATTACGTCCTCCTCCTGCTTCATTACCCAGACTCCAGAAAATCACACTTGGATGATTACGGTCGCGGAGTATCATACGATCGATACGGTCGACAAATGCCGGAATCCAAGAAGGCATATCACTGATAGACTGATTGGCATGGTCTTCCAAATCAGCCTCATCCATTGTATACAGTCCGAAATAATCGAACATGACATACATTTTCGCATCATTCGGATAATGAGAAGTACGAATGGTATTAATATTATTCTGCTTCATTAATGTTACATCACGCAACATTGATTCAACCGTAACAGCTCGTCCATAAACCGGATGTGTGTCATGACGATTCACTCCTTTGAAGAAAACTCGCTGTCCGTTAATATAAACAAGTGTACCTTTTAACTCAATGTCACGGAATCCATACTTGGTAGAAAAGGCCATTTCATCTTTATCCCCGTTTCGCTGAATCACATGCACAGTATATAAATTAGGAGTTTCAGCAGTCCAGGGAACAAGATTCTTCAAATTAAAGGTTGCCGTAGTATGGATAGCATCCTTATTTTCTGAATAATTCACCTGCTGCTCTGTTTCTGCTACCAGCTTTCCTTCCGGATCGAATAATTTTACAATCAGATTTTTTACACCTTTAATTCGGTCACGGTTATCGAGTGTCAAATCAACACACATTTCACCGTTAGTATATCCTGAAGCAGCGTCCAGTTTAGAAGTTATATAATGATCACGCACACTAACTAAAGGAACATTGTACAAATAAACATCACGGAAAATACCACTCATACGGAACATATCCTGGCATTCCAGATAAGAACCGTCACTCCAGCGAAAGACCTGAACAGCCAAGCGATTCTTACCTGTACGCAAATATTTCGTCAAGTCAAATTCAGCAACATTGTTCGATCCTTGCGTATAACCTACATATTCTCCATTCAGATAAACAAATGCGGCACTGTATATACCACTAAAATGAATAAACGTACGTTGTTTTTCCCATCCGACAGGCAAATCGAAGAAACGCACATACGAACCGACCGGATTAATACCATAATTAACTCCTCCATCGTTGAAGCCTTTTCGAGCATTTATATAAGGAGGCGTATTGGCATGTGGATATTCTACATTCGCATAAATAGGACGGTCGTATCCTTGCATTTCCCAATTTGAAGGAACGGGAATCGTTTCCCAACCGGAAATATCATAGTCTTCTTTATAAAAGGATTCCGGACGTTGAGAAGGTTCAGGAACAAAATGAAAAGACCAGTTGCCGTTCAACAATTGAAAAGTAGAACTCTTACTATACACCCAAGGGGTATGATAAAAATCTTTATCCGACAACATTTCTTTCTCTGTCATATAAGGTATATAAGTAGCGCAGCCAGGCTCTTTATGCTCTCCAAACATGGTTTCATCCTCCCAATAAACCTTAGGGCGCTCAGAAGGACCTGATACATTCTCTGCAGGCATTGCTACCTTACTGACATTGATATAGAAATATGTTTCTGAATTAGTTACAAACTTTGTTTTATCAACCAATGTAAACTGTCCGTTTGAAGAACAAGACAATATCAGTTCCGGACTATTGGATGGAAAAATCTGTAAATATTTACCATTCTTCTTTACAAGCCACAACTGAGATTCATCAGAACCATTATTTTCAGTTATTCCCAATGTGTTATCACCCTTTGCATGAACGGCCTTGTTTTCAAAAGGATTTATAAAACGAAAACTGCCGGACAAATTCGTAATGCTCCACTGTTGCAATTTATCAGCTTCATTACTATTACTTAATAACACACGCTGGCTACCAGCATCATATCCCAATACTTTACCCGGATGATTGACAGGTACAATATTGTACAATTTATTCCGAGCAAAACCCACTTGTGCATGTACTGTACAAACAGCACATACCCATACACACATTAAACAAACAAGTATATTTCGCATAAAATAAAAATTTCATTAATAATATCTTACTTTTGGAGCCTTATCTCGATTGTAATTATCGTTAACATAAACACGTACCCAATCAATATACATGGAAGGAGGATTTTGCTTGCTCCATTTTTGTGAATCAACGGCTCCCGGCCATGCCTCCGGATCGACAGATAATCCCGTACTAAATATCAGATAAAATCCGGCAAGATCACTCCACGGCCAATCAATGTTACCATTCGCCCCTTTTTTATGTTCAAAATAAGCTTTACCATTCACTCCTCCCACAATCCTGTCCGGATACCATTCCAGCCAATAAATATTCCATTGACTCATATCCGCCAGATTGATACTAGAGGTAACACTTCCTTTACCTCCTACTACACCTGCATAATGGTGTTCTGAATGAAGAGTAAAATGAGCACGCTGGTTTATTTGCTTTTTGGGATTTTCCAATAAATCAATTTCTCCATTCTTTGGCCATGGTCCCTTGTTTCCCATAAACCAAAGAGCTTCATTAAACCCTTCTGCAGCTGTACGTTTAAAACGAATTTCTATTCGCATATTTTCTGTAAACTTACACCAAGCCTGTTTTCCAGAAGTTACCGAACGATAAGCCGCATGCGAAAATTTTACGTTTTTCCCGAAACCGTTATCTATTGAATCCGTTTCTTCCACTGGCCACATATGCAATACGCCATTTTCCACCTTAGAGCACCTTGCATTATTCACACAAGCCGACTTACTCATCGTTTGAGTCTTATGTTCTTGAAATCCTAAAGGGAGTCCCTTCTTTGTATACTTATCCAAAAACTCATGGGCGGTATAAAAATACCATCCTTTCTGGGTAGGATGAACATCACCCGGCTTAAGCTTTAATGTTTCATCCGGATGAGGGTATACTTTTGTTTCATCATCTTTATCATCAACCACAGTTACTCCCAGCTCCTCCATCTCAATGACAGCAGCCGAATCATCCGGAGTCGTTGCTTCCAGCTTCACATAACGGGCTGTCGGTACCGACGGAAGACTTACGGTCTGGGGCAACGGATTATGCATGATGTTACTGAACTCTCCATCCGATACCAATACCTTCCACTCCTTTCCGTCCTCACTGACAGAGAACTGGTAATGATAAGCCATCGTTGGTTTAGCTTCTCCGTTCAAAGGAGCGTAGGTGAAAGCCTTCAGACGGACCTGCTTGCCCAAGTCTATCACCAGAGGAGAAGATGACAACCGGTTCCACGTATTGCGCGGAAGCGTGTTCCAGTCAGCAACTGCCGCCTGATTTGCAAGAGCTGGAGCATAATAAGCAGATACATCCGATATATTCGCACAAAGACGACACGAATCAATGCGGATACGGATAGAATCAGCCGTCAGCTCCGGGAAGCGCAGCATGCGCTTATAGCCGATAGTCGTACCTTCACCCAATGACTGCCAGACGCCGTTACGGTAAGCCTCAACCGTAAACTTCTCCACACGCTGACCCTTCGAGATTTCTTCCTGAACCTGAACCACGTTCAGCCGACTCGCTGGACGAATGACGTACGAACGGGATTCACCCGCACATGCAGTCCATGAAACATTACCGTTCTGAACCTTATCATCCGAAAAGACCCGGCGGCGGTAAGCTGCAAACTCCTTCAAACGGGATACATCGGCTTCGTTCAGCAAACCCCGGCAGTCGGGAGGTATATTCAGCAAAAGAACTGAATTATAGCCTACTGACTGAAAATAAATATCCGACAGTTCTTTCAGACTTTTCACCTTTGCATTTTCTTCCTCATGCCAGAACCACCCCGGACGAATCGATACATCCACTTCCGAAGGATACCAGAAAAGTTCCGTTGCATCCTGCAACATCTTACGACTGCCCAAATCTTTTGCTTTACCGTAAACCCCTAAACGTTTATTATTTTCCGCAGAACGTGCATAAATTCCCGGAGTAAGTACCGTTGCACTCCATTCCGTTTCACGACCGATACCTTTCTCATTACCGACCCAACGTACATCATCACCCATAATCGCCATTACAGCTTTGGGCTGCAAACGCTGGATCGTCTTATAAAAGGCATCCCAGTCGTACACCTGCTTCTTTCCGTTAGGACCTTCACCGTTTGCACCGTCGAACCATACCTCATTCACCTCACCGTAATTGGTCAACAATTCTGTGAGCTGTTCGATAAAGAATTTATTGTATTCAGGAGAATTACCGTAGCACGAAGCGTTACGGTCCCAAGGAGACAGGTATACACCGAATTTCATGCCATACTTGGTACATGCATCACGAAGTTCACGCACCACGTCACCCTTGCCGTCCTTCCACGGAGAAGAAGCCACCGAATGAGATGTCGTCTTTGTCGGCCACAGGCAGAAACCGTCGTGGTGCTTGGCTGTAAGCAGTACCATCTTGAAGCCACACTCTTTCAAGGTACGTACCCATTGCTCAGCATCCAGTTCTGTCGGATTAAACAAAGAAGGATCCTCTGTACCGTCTCCCCATTCACGACCGGTAAATGTATTAATTCCAAAATGCAAAAAAGCCGTCAGTTCCATCTGCTGCCAGGCCAACTGCTGCGGAGAGGGAACTAAACGGGCCGCCATTGAAGCTTTCTGCTCCAAGCTTTCATTTCCAGAAAACTGCAAATGCTTTACAAAATAAGAGGTATCCTGCTGAGCTTGCCCCCCAACAGGGAGGGCAAGCAATGAACACGCCATTAAAAACTGGTTTATTTTATTCATGCAGTTTATTTATATGTCAAATTATTACTCAATTATCACTTCATCAAGATAAACTTTAGACGCTTGTCCCGGGCGAACATGATTATCTGGACAATTCCCTGGAGTTTCCAGTGTAAATTTAATATAACGTCCGATAATATCAACATTTTCAATCGATAAATCTTCAATAAAATTACCTTCTTTAAAAATTTCATCATCCGTAAAGGTCAACTTTCCTATTTCTTTAAACGTCTTATTATCGTCCGAAACTTCCACTTTCATCATTCGAGGCTTATGTACAGCCATACCATAATTCGTAATGCAACCAACAGCAAAACGTTTTATTTTTTCAGGCTTCAACAAATCTATAACAAAAGAAATAGGTTGTGATAGTCCTCCCGTATACCACTCAAAATCAGTCTGCTTCAGACTTCCACGTAAGCCATTGACTAATATCCCCATTTCTTTTGGAGCACCCACTAACGGTTTAGCTGTAGCCTTGTTCCAATGAATAGGTAATATAAGCGTTTTTCCCATCTGTTTACCTTTAGTAAAAGTGGCGGCTTTTATTTCCACATCCTTATCAACGACAAAAGCAGAATCATATACAGCAGATGTTTCCATAGGTTCAGTACCATCCAACGTATAATGTATTTCCATATCAGGACGTTCGCATTCCAGTTCCACTTTCAATTTTCCAGATTCTTCCGGTGTAACCTTATGCTGAATATTATACATAGAACGTGCATAGATAATTCCCTTTTGCTCCAGATGTTTGTCGAAATTATCTAATCCTTTCAAAAATTCATTCCAGTTCTTTTTCCCTTTTGGAACCCATGCTATTTCTGCCAAAGCAGCCAATCTCGGGAAAGTCATATAAAACACATCTTCGGGTACATTACAAAATTCAGTCCACATGCAGGCTTGAACTCCCATCAACAAAGATTCGTATTCAGGCTTCCAGTCGCTCTGAACAGGTTCGTACTCAAACAAATCCTTTAATGTATTATTACCAAAATAAGTAACGGGCTCAAACCATTGAGGTCCTTGATATCTGATCAGATAGGCTACACGGGCAGGTGCCATTATAAACCGATGTCCCTGTTCCGCTGCTTTCAGCGCGGCTTTTCCATATCCTTGCCAGCCTAAAATAATAGACTCTTCCGGCAACTTACTATTCGTCAGTTCATCCCAACCCATAATTTGCTTGCCTTTGCTACGGACATAATCTCCTATGCGTGACATAAAATATCCCTGTAAAGCTTCTTCATCAGCCAAATGTTCCTTACGAATACGTGCTTGACACAAAGGACATTTTTTCCAATTGGTTTTAGCGGCTTCATCCCCTCCTAAATTGATATAGCGAGAAGGGAATAATGCAATCACTTCATCAAGAATATCCTGCAAGAAAGTAAAGGTTTTATCATTTCCTGCACAAAAGATTATTTCAGCGTTCTTTCCACCCAGACCTGGCAATACTCCGATAAAATCTTTTACAACTGGACACGCATATTCTGGATAAGAAGCCAAAGCAGCATTCGAATGAGCAGGAATATCTATTTCCGGAATAATTTCCACTTGACGTTCAGCAGCATAACGAATAATTTCCTTCATATCTTCTTGAGTATAAAATCCACCTACAGTAGCAGGTTCTCCCTTCTTTGGATTTCTTCTATCAGGAAAAGGAAGATTCTGACGATCTACTTTCCATGCTCCAACTTCTGTGAGACGAGGATATTTCTTTATTTCCAGACGCCATCCGTTATCATCTGTGAGATGCAGATGCAAACGATTAATTTTCAACATAGAAATACAATCAATCATCCGAATCACATCTTCCTTTGGTAAAAAATAGCGAGAAACATCCAGCATAAAACCTCGATAATCAAAACGAGGCTCGTCCTTTATAATAACAGCAGGTACAGCCCATGTTTCCGCAGCATGCTCCTGTCCTTCTATTGCAGGGGGAAGCATCAGACGAATATTTTGCAAGGCATAAAAGAAACCTTTCACATCGGCTGCCTTTATCGTTATTTTATCAGAAGTTATCTGTAATTCATAAGCGTCTGTTTTCATCGACTGATCAATAGAAAAAACGATATTGCCATCTTTTGCCTTTTCAACCTTAGGGGTGAAATCCGCCGATTTAGTAAATAGCGAAGCAAAATTTTCGGCCACTATACGTTGTTCATCATCAGCTACAGCAATGACAGTTTTCCCACTAAAAGAGAAAGAGCCACTTCCCTTTTCAACAGACAACGGCTGAGGAACAATAACTACATCCTCAAGTTGTTTCGGAGAATGACATCCAGCTATACCCAGTGCCAAAGCTGCAATACAAGCCATTATCCATTTTTTCGACTGAAAATATATCTTAACCATAATCTCTCTGATTTTTTATTCTTTATCACGATCTGGAGAAAAACGTACAGGATCATTATATTTCTCCTGCAATTCCAAGAGTTGTTTTTTTAAGTCAGTGACAATCGAATCGTAGTCACTCTGACCATACAAATTATGCAGCTCATTAGGGTCCTTTTGTAAATCATAAAGTTCCCATTCATCAATATCATTATAGAAATGAATCAGTTTATAACGGTTAGTACGGATTCCATAATGACGCTTTACCATGTGCTCCGCAGGATATTCATAAAAATGATAATATAAAGCATTACGCCAGTTAGCAGGATGTTCTCCTTTCAGCAAAGGCAATAAAGAAACTCCATGCATATCCTCCGGTACCTTTGCCCCTGCAAGTTCCAAAAACGTTGGAGCATAATCAATGTTCTGCACCAGTTCGGTAATATCTCCTCTGCGATTGAATCCTTCAGGCAAACGCATAATCAGAGGTGTATGCATCGATTCTTCATACATGAAACGTTTGTCAAACCATCCATGCTCTCCCATATAAAAACCTTGATTGGAAGTATAAACCACCAACGTATTGTCCAACAGACCTTTTTCTTTTAAATAATCCAATACACGTCCTACATTATCATCCAGCGACTTAACCGTCTTCATGTAATCACGCATGTAACGCTGAAACTTCCAGTTTGCCAAATCTTTACCCTGAGGATTTTTCTTATAGAAATCTTCAATAATCGGGCCGTAAAATTTATCCCAAGCAGCTCTCTGCTCTTTATCCATACGTCCTAGGAATGATTCATATAATGTTTTCAAACGTGAATCCTTGTCTGGACACAGCATCTTCAGATCGTAAATCATATCCATATCTTTTACGATACTCATTTCTTGTGCGGCAGCAGCCGGACGACCTTCATAATCATCGAAGAATGTTTCCGGAAGCGGGAAAGTCTTATCTTCATACAATGCCAGGTTGCACGTATCAGCCATCCAGTTACGATGAATTGCCTTGTGATGGATCATCAGGCAGAAAGGTTTATCCTTATCCCGTTTATTTTCCAACCAGTCTATCGCGTCATCTGTTATCAGATTGGTTATATAACCATGTTTCTGGATAGTATCATTATTCTGAGTAATAAAGTCCGGATTATAATAATCCCCTTGTCCCGGCAATATTTCCCAATAATCAAATCCGGTAGGTAAACTCTCCAGATGCCACTTTCCTATTAGAGCTGTCTGGTATCCCGCTTTCTGAAGCAATTTAGGAAAAGTCTGTTGGGCACTGTCGAACACACAGGTCGTATTATCATAAAATTTATTTCCACACGAATGTTTGCCCGTAATCATACAAGCACGACTCGGACCACTCAACGAGTTAGCCACAAAACTATTCGTAAAACGTACCCCATCGGCAGCAATACGGTCCAGATTAGGTGTTTCCATATACCGCGTATCATAGCAACTCATCATCTGAGCCGTATGATCATCGGTCATGATATAAACAATATTATAATTTTTTTTTGCTTCCGACTTATTCTGCTGGCAAGAAGACGCTGTTGCAGCTAAAGCACTCAATCCGGCCATAGAATAAAATAAATTCAGGTTTTTCATATTTATATATTAATTATTCGGAGTAAAATCATTACAAACATTGAGTCTGTAGTACTAATAAAGATTACGTAAAAATATAATGCAGAAAATACTTCACCCATCATTCAACTAATACAGAAGGGAATCCATCAAAATTCTACAAAAATTTATTAAATAAGCCCGCACAATTACAATAAGCTTTATAATAAAAGAATGTAATTATGCGAGCTTTCAAGAGTCTGTTTTCAATTTTACCCTTTTCTTCAGGAAACCCTTAAAAGAAACTTTAACCAACAATCAGGCGATTTTTCAACAGACTCCAATTATATAGCTTTTCAATAACCAAAGTTATTATCCGTGATACCCGGATTTGCATCTCTTTCCGTATCAGGAATCGGTAATAACAAGTTCTTCTTCAGGAAGTCTTCTGTCAGATTACCCTCATTATAAAGACGGTCGGTCCATTTCTGAGCAGCTGTCTTATAGTATGCATCCGAAGCCTTTGTAAACTCATGATTATTATGATATTGTAAAGCTTTCTTCAAGTACTCAGTACCTTTGATACGAAGCAGTTCATACATTGACGGTTCACCATCCAGTTCGAACAAGAATTCGAAATAAATCTTTTCACTGACTTGATCCTTGGTCAATTGTTTAGACCATGCCTTCGGTTCAACACCGTTACCACCAGCTGATTCACGTGCACGTTTCAACACCTCTTCTACCAGTTCGATAGCCTTTTGAGTATCTCCCAGTTCATTATAAACATCAGCCATCAGTAACAACATTTCAGCATAACGATATACCATCAGATTCTTATGAGAAGAAGTTCCCTGCTGGTTAGGATCATACAACTTCATATGAGCAGGCCATGCCATCTGATTACCACTCTCCGCATATTTCTTCTGTATACCCTTCAAAGCTTTAATATATGCTTTTTCTTGCGGAGTCTTACCATCTGCTTCATTCAGATTATTCAGATAATTTAAATCCGGATTAGTCGGATCTTTAAATTTCTCATAAGGCAATCTACCTACATATTGTTTAGCAGCAACAGCCTTTCCATTTTTATAGATAGAATCGTATACAGCAACATCCTTACCATTTACCTTCTTTGTATCCAACTGAACGGTATAGGTGAAATAAGGATAATAATATACAGAATCGTTTGCCGACGGCTTATCACCTACCTGAGCTTTAGGTTCCGGTTTATTGTTTCCTCCACGGTCTCTATGTGCAGTCAAAAATGTAGCAGCTATACGAGGATCACCCGGATAAGTACCTTGATGCATATCATAAGCAGCTTTTGTCGTACGATACGTACTCCAGCATACACCCGGTGTCGAACCTGTCGGTGAGAAACGGTTGCTGGCACGGTTAAAGCAAGAAGGAGAATTCAAAGCAAAGTTCAACTGGAAAATAGCTTCTTTCGAGGTAGTCACCCAGTCACCAAACAAATCTGCAAAATTCTTTTCCAGTTCATATACATGCTTGTTATAAACTTCATCGAACATCTCCTTTGCATTTTTCAGATTATTGTTAGTATCAATACCAAGCTTTGCCATCCGATAGTACACTTTTCCCAAGAATGCCTTTACTGCCCACGAATTAACACGTCCAACCTCAGAAGTTTCACTGATGCTCATAGCTTCTTTCAAGTCTGTCACAACCTGATTCAATACTTGCTCTTTCGGAGTACGAGGCATTGAGATACCCTCTGAAGTAGAAGCTACAGTTTTCAAAGGCACATCTCCCCAAAGAGATACCAGATTATAATAAGCCATGGCACGGAGGAATTTCGCTTCACCACCATACTGGTTCTTAATATCATCGCTCAATCCACTAGATGACAGATTCTCCAAAAAGGCATTGGTTTCAGAAATCACTTTATACATACCATTCCAGGTAGTAGAAATCAATCCGTCACTTGAAAGTGCCTGTAACGAAACAATACCATCACTACCACTGCGTTGTGACCATGCGAATCCGGCACCGCTAATAGGAATTTCCTGATAATGCTGACCATAAGCCGATGTAGAAGTCATATACGCATAGCATCCCAGCAAAGCCAACTGCGCACTCGATTCAGACGAGAAAACGACTGTATTATTCTGTGAATATAACGGATCCTCATCCAAGCAAGACGAAAAACTGGAAGCCGCTACTATAGATAATATCAAATATTTATATAGTTTCATAATCTAATCTTTATTTAAATCCAATTTATTAGAATGTTACATTCAGTCCAAATACAAACTGACGAGGAGTAGGATAAGAGCTCATGTCTACACCCGGACGCAATCCATCGAAAGCAAAGCTGTTAACTTCAGGATCATATCCACTATAATCTGTAATGATAAATGCATTCTTTACAGAAGCAAAAATCGATGTATTCTTGAAACCGATCTTCTTCATCCATGCTGAAGGAAGAACATAATTCAATGTAATATCTGAACATCTCAAGTAGCTTGCATCTTCTACGTAACGATCCATTACCATGTTCTGAACAATGAAGTTAGAAGAAGGATACAAATTTGAGTGATTTTCAGGTGTCCACATACCTTCAAAAGCCTTCTTTGATACTGTACCGGCTTTCTGTCCCGGAGTATTGATATAACGGTTGTTTACGTTGATGACATCACGGTCTTGCACGCCATTAAAGGCAGCGCTCAACGTCAAACCTTTCCAAGATAAAGAAGTCTGGAAACCATATGTAAATCCTGGATTCGGGTCACCGATAATATCTCGGTCTGAAGTATTTACAGAACCATTGCCATCTCTATCTACAAATTTGATATCACCTGCTACCGGAGTACTTCCATTTACATCCTTATAGTAACCAATTGAACCATCTTCCTTGATAAACTTCACACCTTGATCTGTAATATCTTCCGGCTGTACAATTCCTTGTGTAACATAACCCAGGAACAATCCCGGAGCTTCACCTTGCAAGAATACATGACCTATTCCAAAGTGGTCACCCAATGAGTTACCATAGTAACCGATACGTTCACCCAAACATCCAAAGTCTGAAGGCAGCAAACCAAGGTCTACAATCTTACTCTTGTTCTTTCCGATATTACCTGTAATACTCCATTTCCAGTCCTTAGTATCAATAACCTGAGCAGTCAAAGAGAATTCTACACCTTTGTTATCCAATGAACCCTGGTTATAATAAGTAGAGCTAAATCCGGCAGAACCCGGCAATGAACGTGAAATCAGCAAGTCGTTTGTACGTTTTACATAGAAATCGAATGTACCACTCAAACGTGAACGTAACAAACTAAAGTCGATACCAGCATTCCATGAAGAGGTCTTTTCCCAAGTCAAGCCGTCATTTGGCAAGTTTGTAATCTGTAAAACCGATTCCTGATCACCACTTCCACTACCATAGTGATAATTACCATTTGAGCCATACATGGAGAATGTAGAATAAGGATCGATACTCTGGTTACCTGTTACACCATAACTTAAACGAACCTTCAACTGATTCAACCAATCAACATCTTTCAGGAATTCTTCTTGTTCCATACGCCATGCAACAGAAGCTGAAGGGAAATACCCCCAACGGTTTCCTTTACCAAACTTACTAGAACCATCGGCACGTAAGGAAGCTGTAATCAAATACTTGTCGAGGAAAGTCAAGTTTAGACGTCCCAGATAAGAAAGTAACTGATAGTCTTTTTGAGTCGGAGCCAAGTGCTGTACATTACCAGCCATATGAAGTCCGTTTTCTCTCAAATCGAACATTGTAAACTGAGTACCATTTGTATTTTCACTCAGGAAGTTATAATCATCGTAAGTAACACCCACTGTAGCATCCAATGTTGCAATTGAGCCTAGTTTGGTATTATAGTTCAATACATTTTCAATAGTAACATTGCTTTTGTTCAAATCTGTCAGTGCCAGATAACCATTGTTGTTCATACCTTGATACAACTGCAAGCCATACCAGCGCTTACGGTCGTTCATGTTCAGGTTACCACCCACACGCAAGTTATAACGCAAGCCTTTCACAATATTCCATGACAAATCCATAGAAGCATTGAATGTCTTATCATTAGCAACATCCACATAGTCATTCAACCAACTGAATATAGTTGTTTTATTTTCTGAACTGAAAGAAGGGTCATCTGCCGGCATTTCAAACGGAGCATAATCAAGAGCGGTACGAGATATAGCGGTTGTAGAACCACCCAATGTACTACCACCGGCCATCATGTTATTCTGACGAAGAGAACCACTCAATGTCATGTTCAAGTGTACGGTTTTCGACAAGTCCATACCGATATTAGCACGCAAGTCACCTTGTTTCAAACCGGTCTGTTTTACAGTACCGTTAATATCCTTAAAGTTTGCAGAGATATAATAAGTCGTCTTATCACTACCACCACTTACTGACAATGAATAATTCTGAGAGAATGCAGATGTATAAATCTCCTTCTGCCAGTTACGATAATTAATTATATGATAAGTTTCCGGGTTATTGGGATCATAATTTGCCAAAGCATCATTGTATACATATCTCACTTCGTCACCCACAATATAGAAAGGATATTGACCGTTCGAAATACGTGAATTGATGTAAGCTGCATGTTCGTAAAGATTAGTCATCTCCATCAGTCTTGATGGCTCAGCTATTGTAAAGTTAGCAGAAACATTCACTTTTGCTTTACCTTGTTTACCTTTCTTAGTCGTAATCAAGATAACACCGTTTGCACCACGAGAACCATAAATAGCAGTAGAAGAAGCATCCTTCAAGATGGTAATATCTTCGATATCTGCAGGGTTCAAAGAAGCCAAGGGGTCCTGATTAATCTGGAAGTCACCACTGATACCAGAAGAAGCAAATTCACCGGCAGAAGCCTGCGGTACGTTATCGATGACATACAACGGCTGATTATCACCACGCAAAGAACTAGCACCACGAATGGTAATAGAAGACGCAGATCCTGCCATTGCAGAAGAAGAACTGACTACCAGTCCGGCAACCTTTCCCGACAACAGATTATCAAGTGAAGTAGCCTTGGCAGCATCATTTGCATCTGGCTTCATAGTAGTCAGCGCACCAGTCAAATCACCCTTACGCGCAGTACCATAACCTACTACTACAACCTCATCAAGCACTTCCGTATCCTCTTTTAATACGACACGAACACCTGTCTGTTTAGTGACTTTCACATCCTGGGTTGAATAGCCCACATAAGAAACAACCAATGTATTGCCTACTTTGGCTTTTAAAGAAAAGTTTCCGTCAAAATCGGTAATTGTACCATTCGAAGTACCCTTTACTTGAACGGTAGCACCAATTATGCTTTCACCTTTTTCATCGACTACTTGTCCTGTTATCATCCCTTCCTGTGCTACTGCTGCAAGAGGAAGCATCAACAAGAACATAAAGAAGATACAAACCGAATGTACCTTAAATCGTATTTGTTTCATAGTTTTAAAGTTAATAATGTTTTTTAATGCCTCGGTTTAATAAACTATGGCAAAAATGGAAGGTTTAATTTTTTTCAATGTTCTAAAATCAATAATTTATTTCTAAAAATCAATAAAAGTGCCCTTCTATCTGAAAATATAGGCTAAATAATCAAAATTGAACATTTTTAGACAAAAATGGAAGGAAAAGGAGGCGAATGCAAAATATAATAGTCTGGCATAATAATAAACTTCTACAGATTCTCTTTTTATAGAAAAGTATACAAGCTGATACTTAATTCAATGAATTTTCGTATTTTTGTCTCCAAAGTTTTGCAAGCACTATGAAAGCTCATATCACCCAATTCTTTTGTTTCATACTTTTTCTGTTCACGTCAATCGGTGCACAGGCAGACGAGTTTTTATACAGACAGCTATCTATATCGGATGGCTTCCCTCCATATATACAACATATCTATGCTGAAGAAAATGGTTTTGTATGGATCAGCAGCAAACAGGGACTTGGAAAATTCAACGGTTATGAATTGAAAACTTATTTTCATGAAGAAGGAAATCCCTTTTCCCTCCCCGGAAATGAAATCTACCAGATAGAAGAGGACAGCTTACACAATCTTTGGATACTAACAAATAATGGAACTGTAAACTACCAGCGGAGTACGGATCATTTCACTCCGGTATTGGACGAAAACGGAAACATCATCAAAGCTACGGCACTTTGTAAACTGACAGGAAAAGTCCTACTAGCCGATTACAATAATATTTATCAATATAATTATCACAAAAAAGAAATAAAGGCACTACCACATATCAAATTATCTAATGCTTTCCCTATCCGTGAAATAATGCCATGGGATGATCAGACTTTACTTTGTACCAGCCAATGGCAAGGGATAATTTTACTCGATATACAAAGCGGGAAAAAGAAAAAATCTCCTTTACCCAACGAGAAAGAAATCACTCATGTATTGATAGACAGCAAAGGGTATGTATGGACTACGGCTTATAACCGAGGTATTACCTGTTTCGACAAGCAGGGTAACATACAAGCTGTATATAACACTGAAAATCAAAAGTTAAGTCATAATGTCGTTCTGTGTTTGAGTGAACACAACGAACAGATATGGGCTGGAACAGACGGGGGAGGCATTAATATCATCAATCCGCAAACAACGTCTGTAACAGTCTTAAAACATCTATCGGGTGACCGGAATTCATTGCCTATCAACTCCATACAAAGTCTGTACCAACGCAACGGACAAGAAAATACATGGGCAGGAAGCGTAAAAGGAGGACTTATCAACATCCGGCACTCCATTGTCCGTTCGTATGCAGACGTTCCGCTCGGATATACCAATGGACTCAGTGAAAAAGCTATTCTCAGCTTTTTCCAAGAGCCAGGTTCTGATGATATATGGATAGGAACAGACGGAGGAGGAGTAAACCGATTCAATCCGCATACCAAACAGTTTGTTCACTATCCGGCAACTTATGGGGAGAAAGTTGTATCATTATGTAAATATTCCCAAAATGAATTACTTATCTCCTTATTTTCGAAAGGTGTATTCATATTTAATAAACAGACAGGGCAAATACGTCCTATCAATGAAAATAGTGCAGTTATCAATCAAATAGCCTTATATGGTAGAAAAGGAATCAACTTGTATCAGGATGAAACAGAATCGGTTTTAATACTTTCAGCTAAAATACACAGATATTATTTGAAAAGTGGAAGACTACAACAGCTCAGCGACAGTCAGATTTCCATCGAAGGACAAGCTATCCCCATCAGTTATGATAGTATAAATACATATCTATATGACTTGAAACATATTTACACGATAAATCATCAAAACAACAAAATAGAAACAATTTATACTTCTAAACAAGGAAATTATATTGAATGCGTTTCCAAAGATGCACAAGGCATTTTTTGGATAGGATTTCCCGATAAAGTGCTTCGATATAACCCAACAACACAATTAGAAACACAGATAAATGCCCCTCAGTTAAGTAATATTACCACACTGATTTGCGACCAGCACCAGAGAGTATGGATAGGAACCAATGAAGAACTTTTTGTATGGCTTGACAATGAAAATAAACTGATTTCATTGGACCAGTCTGATGGAGCCGAAGACAATGAGTTTCTCAAAAAGGCAGTATGGGCCTCCCCACAAGGTGATATCTACCTGGGAGGTATTAACGGCATGTTGTATATTGATGGTAATAAAAGCAGCATCACCATCCCTACACCTCCGGAATTAAGGCTAATGGACATTATCAGTAACAACAAAAGTTATCTGTCTGACATCGATCAGGATGAGCATTCTCTCGATTTGTCTTTCGACAACAAAACGGTCATTATAAAGGTGATGGCCTACGAAAGTAATATATTCAGGAAAAAAGTATACCGATGGTATATTGACGGTAAGGAAGAATCAACCACAGACAGCAAACTTCCTGAACTGACACTCCGCTCACTTACCCCCGGAACTTATCATGTTTCGGTTTCCTGCAGTACCAAAGATGGCTCATGGACTGCTCCACAACAAGTCATCACTCTCCATATACCACCCGTATGGTATCAGACATGGTGGTTCAATTTATTATGGATACTTCTGGCTGCAACATTGCTTATTGCTTTCATTCTCTATCTGCTAAATCGTAAAGAAGAACGAATGAAAGCTGATTTACAAGAACATAAACAGAAAATATATGAAGAAAAGGTACGTTTTCTGATAAATATCAATCATGAATTGCGTACACCTCTAACACTGATTTATACTCCACTGAACCAACTGGTAAAAACAATGCCTCAGGATAATCCTATATATCCTACCCTCAGAAGCATCCTGAAACAGTCCAAACGAATGAAAGAACTGCTGAACATGGTATTGAACCTGAGAAAAATGGAAATGGAGCAAAGCAAACTTAATATACAATCATATCCGCTGAATGAATGGATAAAGGGAATAGCAACCGACTTCAAATACGAGGAAGAAGATAAGCATATTACCATACTCTACGAGCTATCACCAGAAGTAGGGGAAGTAGAATTCGACCAGGAACGCCATATTATCATTCTTACGAATCTGATAGTAAACGCGTTTAAACATAGCTCTACAGATAGCAGCATCACGCTGCGCACAGAATTGACCGAAGATAAACAATCGGTACGAATCTCCGTCATCGACCAAGGACCTGGTTTGCAAGGAGTAGATACCGAGAGGCTCTTTACACGCTTTTATCAAGGTGTGAACGAAAGGAACGGAAGTGGAATTGGGCTTTCCTATTCTAAAATTTTGGTAGAAATGCATAAAGGGAAAATAGGTGCATACAACAATCCCGACAAAGGAGCATGTTTCTGGTATGAATTGCCTATCCATGCCCAATCATCCGAAATCTGCCCTCCGCGTGAATATCTGAATATTCTCACGAAAGCAGCTCCAGAAGAAGAAAAATATACGCCGATAGCCAACTCAATAAATACTAAAGACTATTCATGCTTATTTGTCGATGATAATGAAAGTATCCGACAAATGGTAACGGAAGCTCTGAAAGACAGTTTTAAGAACTTATACATTGCCTCAAACGGAAAAGAAGCTCTTCAGATTGCCCTCAAAGAAATCCCTGATATTGTTATCAGCGATATCATGATGCCAGAAATGAACGGATACGAACTGTGCCGCAGAATCAAGGAAGACATGAATATCAATCATATTCAGGTAATCCTACTTACAGCTCGAACAGACGAACAAAGCCATGTAGACGGATATAAAACCGGAGCTGATGCTTACATGGAAAAGCCTTTCGAAATCAACTCATTACTGGAGAGTGTACGAAACAGACTTTATTTACGTGAGCAAATCCGATTAAAATATACCCGCAACTCTATCGTAGCGGATACAGACAAACCAATGACATCGGCCGATGATTCCTTCCTTTTCAAACTGAACAAGGTTATCACCGATAACATGGAAAATGAAGGATTGAACGTAGAATTCATCAGTCAGGAATTAGGTATCAGCCGTGCATCATTATATAATCGGTTGAAGACGCTGACAGGCATGGGGGCCAATGAGTATGTCAATAAGCTACGTATTGAAAAAGCGATGGAGCTACTCCGACAAAGTGACCTGAATATGACGGAAATAGCCGAACGTACAGGCTTTTCTACCAGCCGGTATTTCAGTACTGCTTTCAAAAAATATACAGGTATCACCCCAACCCAGTACAAAGAGTCGCCCAACAGCCTCAACAATCCGTCAGGTAAATAATATTTTTTCGTATCTTTGCCAAATACAATTAATGGTAATCTCATGAAAAAATATATCATACTTTTTTTTAACTTGCTTGTACTGGTTGCATGCGGTAATCGACAGCAACAGACGCAGCAAGCTACTCTGACGGTAAGCATCGAGCCACTCCGTTATTTTACAGAGGCTATTGCTGGAGATAAATATCGGATAATCAGTATGGTACCCGAAGGAAGTAATCCTGAAACATACGATCCAACTCCACAACAGCTTGTTACATTGAGTCAAAGCCAAGCCTTTCTGCGCATTGGCTACATTGGCTTTGAACAAGTATGGGCCGAAAAGCTGCAAAGCAATGCACCGGAAGTAAAATTTTTCAATTTGTCGGATAAAGTCAGTCTGATACGGGAAAATGATATCGACCATGGCAGTCACTCGCATGCAGGTGGCGTAGAACCCCATATATGGAGTTCTACCCAAAATGCCTATATCATAGCCGATAATATTTTCGATGCTCTCTGTACATTAGATGCAGCAAACACAGCGTATTATAAGGAAAATCTGACAAAGTTAAAACAGGAAATAGAACGTACAGACCGAGAAATCCGTGCCTACCTGCAAAATAAAACGTGCACTTTCTTAATCTATCATCCGGCCCTTTCTTATTTTGCACGCGACTATGGACTGGAACAGATTAGCATTGAAGAAGGAGGAAAAGAACCTTCACCTGCTCATCTGCAATCATTGATACGTCGTTGCAAAGAGAAGCATGTACAAGTAATCTTTATACAAAAGGAATTCGATACACGAAATGCTGCAATTATAGCTAAGGAAACGGGAGCAAAGATTGTTTCCATTAACCCGTTAAGTTATAAATGGCAGGCAGAAATGACAGCTATAGCAAAAGCCTTAAGTGAATAAAGGATATATGGACAAACAACCTATCATACAATTAAGCCATATCCATGCGGCATACGACCGCAAGCTAGTACTGGATGATGTAAATCTCACTGTGTACGAAAAAGATTTTCTAGGAGTGATCGGTCCGAACGGTGGAGGGAAAACCACTCTGATAAAAATCATCCTGGGATTAATCCATCCCGTATCGGGAGAAATACGCTTTTACAAAGAAGGAAAAGTTGTGCCGGAAATTAGTATGGGGTACTTGCCACAATACAATTCCATCGACAAGAAATTCCCCATCTCCGTATACGACGTCGTATTATCCGGACTGAATAAGCAGAAATCCTTATTACGTTCGTTCACCGCCAGACAGCACGAACAGGTACGGGCCATCATTGCCCGCATGGGACTGGAAGGACTGGAAAAGAGAGCCATCGGACAACTGAGTGGCGGACAGTTACAACGTGCGTTGCTGGGGCGCGCACTGGTTTCAGATCCTCAGGTCGTGATCTTGGATGAACCCAATACCTATATCGACAAACGTTTTGAAGCAAAGCTTTATTCCCTTCTGGAGGATATCAATAAAGAACGGGCTATTATTTTGGTCAGCCATGACATCGGTACCGTATTGCAGAATGTCAAATCGATAGCCTGTGTGAACGGTACACTTGATTATCATCCCGATACGGAGATCCCTACAGAATGGCTGGAAGAGCACTTCGGTTGCCCTATTGAATTACTGGGACATGGCAACCTGCCTCATCGGGTATTAAAAAGTCATCATCACGACTAAATAAATAACAAACTCGTTTTTACTTTTTCCTCTTTTATAAAATTTCCTCCTTATCCTTTTCTTGCAAAAAGGTCAAACCTTCATGAATAAAAATGACGGATAAAAAAGATAAAGAGTGAAATCAATATGCTAAAAACCATGAAAATCCGTGTAATCTGCAATGAGAAAAAAGATTATCACTATCTTTGCGGACAATGAACTTTAATGAGAAACAAAATAACTCACATGAAACAGTACAACAAGATTAACAATCTGGTCGGGTGGCTGGCGTTCGTGATTGCAGCTTTTACATATTGCTCTACGATAGAACCAACCGCCAGCTTTTGGGACTGTCCCGAATTTATTACAACAGGATATAAACTAGAAGTAGGTCACCCACCCGGCGCACCTTTCTTCATGCTTACGGCTAATCTTTTCAGCCAGTTCACAAGTGATCCTTCGCAAGTAGCCCGCATGGTAAATACCATGAGTGCATTGATGAGTGCAGCATGTATCTTGTTTTTGTTCTGGAGTATTACTTGTCTGGCTAAAAAGCTGATATGTCCGCAAGAAGAAGACATGACAACAGGCCGTCTGATTGCCATCATGGGGTCGGGACTGGTAGGCGCACTTGCCTATACCTGGAGTGACACATTCTGGTTCAGCGCGGTAGAAGGTGAAGTATATGCATACTCCAGCTTGTTTACAGCCTTGGTATTCTGGCTGATACTGAAATGGGAAAACCGGGCAAACGAAGCCCATAGCGACCGGTGGTTAATACTGATTGCTTACCTGACAGGACTTTCTATCGGTGTGCACCTGTTGAACTTGCTGTGTATTCCGGCAATTGTACTGGTATATTATTACAAGAAAAACCCGAATGCCAGCCTGAAAGGTAGTATAATAGCTCTCATCGGCTCCATGGTACTTGTAGCTGCTGTATTGTATGGTATCGTACCGGGTATCGTAAAAGTAGGTGGATGGTTTGAACTCCTGTTTGTAAACGGACTGGGATTCTCATTCAATACCGGACTGATTATCTACATTATCATACTGGCAGCCAGCATTATATGGGGAGTATACGAAAGCTATACAGTCCGCAGCCGCAAACTCATGAATATCTCATTCCTTACCACCGTCGGTCTGGTAGGTATTCCATTCTACGGACACGGCTGGAGCAGTGTACTGATTGGCATCATCGTATTGGTTATATTGGCCATTTATTTATTTGCTGACCTGCCCGAAAAACTTCGAGTAAGCGCACGTACACTGAATACCTCTCTGCTCTGTCTGATGATGATCGTTGTAGGATACTCTTCGTATGCCGTAATTGTAATCCGTTCATCGGCAAATACCCCGATGGACCAGAACTCTCCGGAAGACATCTTTACCTTAGGTGAGTATCTGGGACGTGAACAATACGGTACACGCCCGTTGTTCTATGGTCAGACTTATGCTTCAAAAATTGCGCTGAAAGAAGTGGATGGCGGATGTACTTACGATATGACCGAAGGTGCACCGGTATACCAGCGTAAAGAAAAGGAACGTCCGGATGAAAAGGACAGCTACGAAGTAGTACGTAACAAAACAGAATATAAGTATGCACAGAACATGCTTTTCCCGCGTATGTGGAGTTCCGATCATGCCAAAGCTTATGAAGACTGGCTGGGAGGAGTAGAAGGACGACAAGTTCCATATGATCAATGCGGAGAAATGCTGATGGTCAAGATTCCTACCCAGTGGGATAACATCAAGTTCTTCTTTATCTATCAGTTGAACTACATGTACTGGCGCTATTTCATGTGGAACTTCGCAGGACGTCAGAACGACATCCAGGGCCAAGGAGAAATAGAGCATGGTAACTGGATTACAGGCATTCCCTTCATCGACAAGTATCTTGTAGGTGACCAAAGCCTGTTGCCATCCGATTTGAAGAACAATAAAGGACATAACGTCTTCTATTGTTTGCCGCTGATACTCGGACTTATTGGTCTGTTCTGGCAGGCATACAAAGGAGAAAAGGGAATCCAGCAATTCTGGATCGTTTTCTTCCTGTTCTTTATGACAGGACTTGCTATCGTTCTGTATCTGAATCAGACACCTCAGCAACCGCGTGAACGTGATTATGCATACGCAGGTTCATTCTATGCCTTTGCTATCTGGATTGGTCTGGGTGTAGCCGCCATCTCCGAATGGCTGAGCAAACGTATGAGCGAAAAACCGGCAGCAATTCTGGCAAGCATCGTCTGCCTGCTGGTACCTGTACAGATGGTAAGTCAGACGTGGGATGACCACGACCGCAGCGGACGTTATACCTGCCGCGACTTCGGACAGAACTACCTGAGTACCGTACAAGACAAAGGCAATCCGATAATCTTTACCAATGGTGACAACGATACCTTCCCGCTCTGGTATAACCAAGAAACAGAAGGATTCCGTACCGATGTACGTGTATGTAACCTCAGCTACTTGCAGACAGACTGGTACATCGACCAGATGCGCCGGCCGGCCTACGATTCTCCGTCTGTTCCTATCAACTGGGAACGTATAGACTATGTACAAGGACACAATGAAGCTGTATATGTACGTCCGGAAGCAATGGAAACCATAAACAATTTCTACAAGCAGAATCCGGAAGAAGCCAAAAAAGAATTTGGTGATAACCCGTACGAACTGAAGAATATTCTGAAGTACTGGGTACGTTCGCCGAAAGAAGGCTTGCAAATGATTCCAACCGACAGTATTGTCATCAAACTGGATAAAGAAGCCATCAAGCGTTCTGGCATGCTGACTCCTGACTCAATTCCAGACTACATGCATATTTCGCTGAAAGGCAAACGTGTACTATACAAGAGTGAACTGATGATGCTGGAAATGCTTGCCAATACCAACTGGGAACGTCCGATGTATATGGCTATCACTGTAGGAACCGAAAATCAAATGAATCTGACAAACAACTTCCTGCAGGAAGGACTGGCTTACCGTATCACTCCTTTCGATAATATCAAGTTAGGACGTCGTATCGACAGTGAAAAGATGTATAATAACTTGATGACCAAATTTAAATTTGGCGGCATCGATAACCCTGATATTTACCTGGATGAAACAGTACTCCGTATGTGTGACACACACCGACGCCTGTTTGTCCAGCTTGCCAGTCAGTTGATAAAAGAAGGTAAGAAAGACAAGGCTTTGAAAGCATTGGACTATTGTGAAAAGGTAATTCCTAGTACAACTGTCCGTCACGACTATATTTATAGCAGTTCGAAAGAAATGGCAGACGATTACGCTCAACTGGGACAAACCAAGAAAGCTGAAAACATACTTGAACAACTGGCCAACAACTCAGTAGAGTATGCAAGCTGGTATCTGAGCCTTGATGACGAGCGTTTCGCCGGTTCATACGAAGAATGTATGCGTCACTTCTATATACTGGATGATGTATGCAAAGCTCTGTCGAACCTGAAAGATGCCAAGACGGGCAAGGAACTGGAATCGGCAGCCCATTATGCACAGAAGTTTGAGCAACTTTATCAGTTACTGGAACGCCGTGTAGGCAGTACCCACCCGGAAAATCAATAAGATTTCTGATATAAATTTTTCTATAGAAAAACACAGAGGAACAAAACCTTGTGACTTGGTAATTGTTCCTCTGTGATTTTCTTTTTTCAAGAAAATCACAAAGACTGCATTTATTCATGTTAATAGAACAACCCCCGAAAATATTGCGCCTTTTATATCCAAGTGCGTTATGGCGCATGAACAAGAATGAAAAATCTGTTTACCTGACATTCGACGATGGCCCTATCCCTGAAATAACTCCATGGGTACTCGATTTGTTGGATAAATATGGTATTAAAGCTACTTTTTTCATGGTAGGAGATAATGTACGTAAACATCCAGAAGAGTTTCGTATGGTAGTGGAGAGAGGACACCGCATCGGAAATCATACATTCAATCATATTCGGGGATTTGAATTCTTGAGCAAAAATTACCTTGCCAATACAGACAAGGCCAACGAATATCTTCACACAGACTTATTTCGTCCCCCTCACGGACATATGCGCTGGCTACAATATATGGTATTGAAAAGAAAGTATCGCATTGTAATGTGGGACTTGGTAACCCGCGATTATAGTAAGCGATTAAACGGGAAGCAAGTTTTTGAAAACGTAAAGCGCTACGCTCGCAACGGCTCCATCATTACGTTCCACGACTCTATCAAGTCGGAGGCACGTATGAAATATGCTCTACCCCGCTCTATAGAGTGGCTGCTGGAACAAGGATATACCTTCAAAGTTTTCGACTAAACTACAATACCAATATTTAGGTATTGCCGTTTTACTTATATCCGAGATTTTTACCAACACAAATACCCAAATTTAGCGATTGATGCCTTTTCTCTGGCTATATAACTTTGCATTGTCAAAAATAATGATTTTGAAAAGTATATAGGTATCATAATTTAAGGGAAAAGAATCAATGATAAAAAACGGCATACTCACTTTAATTACACTATTTTTTTGTGTTTCTTTAGTAGCTCAGCCCCGTACGTTATTTTCGGGTAAAGTTGTATCGACTGATAAAACGATTGTTGACTTTGCAACTGTCTACTTGAAAGGTACACAGTATGGATGTACAACCGACGAACGAGGTATTTATCATCTACCGGCTCCGGCTGGAAAATATACGCTTGTCGTTTCAGCCGTAGGGTTTGAAACATACGAAAAAGCAATCGAAATCGTGTCCGACGGACGTACGAAACAGACTGTTGTGCTAAAGCCTTCGGTAACCGAGCTGGATGAAGTGGTAGTTACATCCACCGGAGTAGGACGTGTCAAGAAATCTGCATTCAATGCAGTCGCTGTCGATACGAAGGAACTGCATAATTCTACCAAAAGTCTGAGTGAGGCATTAAACCAACTTCCGGGTATGAAACTTCGGGAATCGGGAGGTGTAGGATCAGACATGCAACTCATGCTCGATGGGTTCAGCGGGAAACATGTAAAGATCTTTATCGACGGTGTACCGCAGGAAGGGGCAGGCACGGCTTTTGACTTGAACAATATCCCTGTCAATTTTGCCGAACGCATTGAAGTATACAAGGGAGTAGTACCTGTAGGCTTTGGAACCGATGCTTTGGGAGGAGTTGTCAACATTGTAACCAATAAGAAGCGTCGCAACTGGTTTCTCGATGCGTCTTATTCGTATGGCTCGTTCAACACCCATAAATCGTATGTCAACTTCGGACAGACTTTCAAGAATGGTCTGATGTACGAAATCAATGCTTTTCAGAATTATTCAGACAACGACTATTATATCGATAACTATATCACCGAATTTGGCGACGACGGTATTACCGAAAGTACGGACAAGAAAAAAATCTATCACGTAAAGCGTTTCAACGATACGTTCCACAACGAGGCTGTTATCGGGAAAATAGGAGTCATGGACAAAAGCTGGGCAGACCGACTGGTATTCAGCTTCAACTATTCCAATTTCTATAAGGAAATTCAGACGGGAGTTTATCAGTATGTAGTCTTCGGTCAAAAACACCGTAAAGGATATTCGTTCGTCCCGTCGGTAGAATACCGCAAGCGTAATCTCCTGATTGAAGGGCTGGATGTATCGGCAACGGCCAATTATAACCATAACATTACCCATAATATCGATACTGCATCCTACAAATACAACTGGCTGGGTGACAAGAAATATACCGGAACACCGGGAGAACAGTCGCACCAAAATAATGAATCGAAAAATACGAACTGGAACGGAACGTTTACAGCCAATTACCGTATAGGAGAAGTACATACCTTTACACTGAATCACGTAATCAGTACCTTCCACCGTACAACTCGTTCGTATATATCGGGCAGCTCCAAGCTTTCCGATTTTAGCATTCCAAAGAAGACACGGAAGAACATCACCGGACTGTCGTACCGATACATGCCTTCCGATAAATGGAATGTTTCCGCCTTCGCCAAATACTATAACCAGTATAATGAAGGTCCTGTATCACAAAATTCAGATGGAATCGGTAATTATATTTTGCTGAAAAAACATCTCAGTTCGCTGGGATACGGTGCCGCAGGCACTTATTTTATCGTGAAAGACCTGCAAGCCAAGCTTTCTTACGAAAAGGCATATCGTCTGCCCACCACCGATGAGCTGTTCGGCGACGAGGACTTGGAAGCGGGAAAAGCGGATCTGAAACCGGAAAGAAGCGACAACTTCAACCTGAACCTGAGTTATTCCTACCATATCGGCAAGCATGCCATTTACGTAGAAGGAAGCCTGATTTATCGCGATACTAAGGACTATATCAAGCGAGGATTGTCGCAGGTAAGCAACATGAGTTTCGGATATTACGAGAACCACGGCAGGGTGAAGACTAAAGGATATAACATCTCACTGCGATATAATTACTCCCGCTGGTTCAACATAGGGGGTACATTCAATTCAATGAATGCCCGCGACGAGGAAAAATACCGTGCCGGAGGTACTCAGCAGGAAAGCCTGACGTACGGACAGCGTATCCCCAATCAGCCGTATCTGTATGCCAACTTCGATGCCTCGCTTACTTGGCACGATTTGTTTGCCAAAGGAAATGTACTAACATTGGGATACGACGGATATTATCAGCACGATTTCCCGTTGTATTGGGAAAACTTAGGAGATCCGACCACTAAAATCCGCGTGCCCGAACAGCTCTCGCATAATCTCAGCATCGGATACAGCCTGAAAGGAGGGCGTTACAATCTTTCTTTCGAATGCCGTAACCTGACCAATGCCAAACTGTACGATAACTTCAGCCTGCAAAAAGCAGGACGGGCTTTCTACGGAAAAATAAGAGTGAATTTTGGAAATTAATCATACTTTAAATATAAAAGAACATGCAAAAAAAATATTTCACACAGGCTCTGGCTGTTGCTATCTGTTCAGCCAATCTGTTCAGCTCTTGCAGCGAAGAACATGTAACTGGAAATCCGGGAGCATCAGCAACCGGAACCAATCAATATGTCATTGCGGCAAAGACTGGTGACGCTACTTATCTTATCACTTCCGAATCACTCGACGAAGGAACCATTACTTCGGTAGGAAAAGGAACCGAAACCATCGGAGGTTCTTATTGGGTCTTTTATAACACAGACTATCTCTTCAGCCTGAAATACAACAACGGAGAAGCAGGAACAGGAGCTTCGTACATACTCGAACAGTCCACTGGAAAGCCTGCGGAACATAATTCGTATACGTTTAACCGCATCACAACGTATGGTATCTGGGGAAATAACGTTATTACTGCTTCTACCAACGACGGAAGCAAGGAAACAGACGGAGAGCATTATGCTAAATACCTCCAGTTTAACTACCTGAATGCTACCAACGGCAAAACAACGACAGGTACACAGATTGCCGAAAACTTTCTTGGGAACGGTGAATTTGTGAGTTTTGCAGGCTTCGTAGAAGCAAACAACAAGCTCTATACCTCAGTAATCCCGATGGGAATGAGTCATTACGGTGTCAATACATTCCCCGACAAGATAACAGATGCCGACCTGGTTGCCAAATCGGACGGAGGTACCGGTTCCGGTTCTTATACTGCCGGGCAGATACCTGCTACCCAATATCCCGATAAGGCTTTTATTGCTATCTACAACGGAAATAGTTTTAATGAAACCCCAACCATTGTAGAAACAGATAAAATCGGATTTGCCTGCGGAAGATTCCGCTCACAGTATTATCAGACCATCTGGACTGCCGATAACGGCGACTTATATGTTTTCTCTCCAGGATATGGACGTACGGCAACATCTTCCACCGATTTGAAGAAAGTTACCGGTACACTTCCTTCGGGAGTTATGCGCATCAAGGCAGGTGAAACAACTTTCGACTCGAACTATTATTATAATTTGGAAGAATTAGGCAACAAGAAACCGATGTTCCGCTGCTGGCACATCACGCAGGATTACTTCCTACTGCAAATGTACACAGACGGAGTAGCAGGCATGATGAATGGAAAGAATGCTGTTGTGACCGAACTGGCTATATTTAAAGCCGAAAACGGAAAACTCACGACTGTATCAAGCGGATTACCCGATCAGAGTAGTATAACATCACTGGGTACTCCTTTCTGTACCAACGGAGTGGCTTATATTCCCGTAGTAACTAACGACGGTAATTATCCGGCTTTGTATAAAATAGATCCAGCTACAGCCATTGCTACGAAAGGAATAAGCATCATAGCAGATGAAGTTGCTGCCGTAGGTTTATTATCTCCTAAATCATTCTGAGAGTAACAATGAAGAAAATATTCAAAAAAATACATCTATGGCTGTCTATCCCTGTCGGACTGATTATCTCGGTAATCTGCCTGACAGGGGCAACCCTGGTTTTTGAGAAAGAAATAACCCGTGCTTGCAGCCCTCATTTATATATTGTAAAAAATGAAGAAGGCAGTAAACCCTTAAAGCCATCAGAAATCATTACACGCGTCTGCCAGCAAACAGGAGATACGTTGGAAATCAGTACTCTGCAAATAGCCAGCAACCCCAAAGAAGCGTGGATGGTAAGTTTCACCAATGCCGGGCAACGTCAGTTAAGTGTCAACCCCTATTCAGGAGAAATAAACGGATGGGTAGAAGGAAACGCTTTCTTCCAGACCATTCGCAAACTGCATCGCTGGCTGCTCGATGCCCCTGCACAAAAGGGAGCTTCTTCTACTGGAAAGACAATTGTCGGCATCACTACCCTGCTGATGATAGTTATTTTAGTTTCCGGCATCATACTCTGGTGGCCCCGAACTCGTAAGAGCCTGCACAACCGATTGAAGGTTTCATGCAGCAAAGGGTCTTTCCGGTTCTGGTACGACAGTCATGTCTCTTTGGGCTTTTATGCTACTCTGTTTTTGTTAGTTATGGCCCTTACCGGACCAACCTGGTCGTTCCGATGGTATCGCACCGGATTTTATACGTTGTTTGGTGCTTCTACTGAACAGACACAACACACTGCACCTGCCAAAGAAAACAAAGACAAGAAAGAAAAGAAGAGCAAACCCGAAAAATTGGATTATCAAGTATGGGACACTGCACTTTCAGAACTGCAAAGCCGCTACAATCGTTACGGTAACATCCTGTTGAGTAGAAATAGTGTACAGATTATTCAGACCGGAAAACGGAAAGGAGATACAGCCTCTTTCGACATACATACCGGAAAGATTACTGCTATCGAAAGATACGATGCCGATAAGCAACCTATCTCTAGTAAGATGAAAGGACTTATTTATTCGCTTCATACGGGACAATGGGGAGGAGTGATTACCCGCATTCTGTACTTTCTGTCGGCTTTCATCGGAGGTATCTTGCCACTTACGGGATATTATTTCTGGATCAAGCGTATAAGTAAGAAACACCGCCGTAGTATTTGACCAAAAATTTGTACAAAACATTTTATTTTTTGTACAAAAAACAAAAAGACCTGCAGACGTTTCGGTTGAAGCATCTGCAGGTCTTTTTACTTCTTTCGGGAGGGATAAAAATTATTTAGGCTGCTTTCCGATATAAGCCAAGATACCACCGTCTACGTAAAGCACATGACCGTTTACGAAGTTTGAAGCATCCGAAGCAAGGAAAATAGCCGGTCCCATCAGGTCTTCCGGATTTCCCCAGCGTGCAGCAGGAGTCTTCGCAACAATGAAAGCATCGAACGGATGACGGGAACCGTCAGGCTGACGCTCACGCAAAGGAGCTGTCTGAGGAGTGGCAATATAACCCGGACCGATACCGTTACACTGAATGTTGAATTCACCATATTCGGATGCAATGTTGCGGGTAAGCATCTTCAAACCACCCTTGGCTGCTGCATAAGCCGATACTGTTTCACGGCCAAGTTCACTCATCATTGAACAGATATTGATAATCTTTCCGTGACCTTTCTTGATCATGCTTGGAATAACTGCTTTCGATACGATAAAAGGAGCATTCAAATCGACATCAATCACTTGACGGAATTCGGCTGCTGACATTTCACACATCGGAATACGTTTGATAATACCGGCATTGTTTACCAAAATATCAATCACACCCACTTCCTTTTCAATCTGTGCAACCAATGCATTTACTGCTTTTTCATCGGTAACATCGCATACATAACCACGGGCATCAATTCCGAGTTCTTTATAAGCAGCAAGCCCCTTATCTACCAGTTCCTGCTTAATGTCATTGAATACAATTTTTGCACCAGCCTGTGCAAAACCGGTTGCTATAGCAAAACCGATACCATAAGAAGCTCCTGTAACAAGAGCTACTTTTCCTTCAAGTGAAAAATTAACCATAGTTTTCTTTAGTGTTTATATTGTTAATAACTAATATCAGCATAAAAAAGCAAAATGCTTTTCCGTTTGCGAACACGGAATTATTTATTTTAATTCCTCACGTCACAAATATACTAATTTCTTTTTATTAGTGTATTAATATTTCGCAAATCTTATCTTGAAAAAGACGAGCATCCTTACCCTTTAAGACATTCTGATTGATAATAACGAAAGCAAGCATATCTCCATTTCCAGCCTTTACATATCCAGCAAGCGAACTGACTCCCGTTACCGTTCCTGTTTTAGCATGAACATTGCGATATGCCCTTCCTTTTTTCATACGGTTTCCCAAGGTTCCATCGACACCAGCTATCGGAAGAGCTTCATATAAAGGGCGGAATATTTCGGCACGTGAATAAGCATACTTCAGGTATTCTATCATCAGTGCTGGAGATATATAGTTATAAAGTGATACGCCACTACCGTCTACAATGCTATAATCATCAGGATTATACCCGATCTCATTTTTCATAAAATCGTAAATGACATTTTGTGCGTCCTTGTATCCTACATACTTTTCATCCGAATGATGAATGCCCAAATGATAAAACAGAGCTTCGGCAGACAAGTTATCGCTTTTCTTCAGAGCTCGTTTCAGCACAGGAGTTAGTGGACGTGACAAAGTATAGAGCCCCGTTGCTTCATCAGGGCACATTCCATAGGCAACAGCTTGTACGGAAATCCTTTTTTTATTTAGTTTATAGGCAAACGTATGCAAAAAGAAATCTTGCGAAGCATACATGTTCAGCTTCTTGGTACATCGATAATTTGCATTTCCACTGATATAAATCGTATTGCCGTTATCCAGCCAGTTACGGGTAACCTTCAGCTTTCCTTCTTGTGGCAGATAGCTTTTGGCAAGATTGCAAACAGTATAATAATCCGATTCGGGTACAACCTCTACTTGCGGACGTTTCCCTTTTGTACCTGGAATAACCGTTACATTCACACATCCTCGATTCAGCATAAGCGGAGAAAGATAAGGCTGGAAAGATTCGGGTGTATCATCCCATGACCATCCGGGCCCCCAATAAATAGAATCGGTCAATGATACATCGGCAACCAGACGGCCTTTAATAGACCGGATTCCGGAGTTATGAACAGCTTCTGCCAGTTTGTTCATATCCTCGTCCATAAACTCCGGATCAAACCCACCGACTACATACAAATCTCCTTGCAGTACACTATCTTGCGTGATTGTACCTGTATACGCTACCCTTGTGTTGAAAACATAATATTCACCCAATTCCGCCAAAGCCGTAACCGAGGTGATCAGTTTCTCAATGGAAGCCGGACGATAAAGTTTCTTATCCTGATAAGCATAAACCTGTTTTCCCTGAGTCAGATTGAAGACACTAATGCCTACTTCCGACGTAGTCAATAACTTATCCGAAGAAACCAATGCATCCAGCCGGTCGGCAAGTGTCTGCGCCACCAGCGTGCAGCATACAATAAAAGAGATAAATAGCAGTCCGATTCGTTTCATACATTACAATTCTCTGAAGATTTCACTCACTGTAGGATGTGGAAAGACAAAACGTTTGAAATAAGCTAACTTACGATGTTCCTCTACCATCATACCGCCTAAGACTATCAGTTCGGAAGCTGGATTTCCCAATATGTGTACGCCCAGCACCGTATCAGCATCGTCTACCAGCACCTTAAGTATTCCGTTTGTACCTTCATTTTCGGCAACAAACCTGCCAGAGTAAGCCATGGGTAGCTTTACAACACGATAGGCAATGCCTTCCGACTGTAGATTTTCTTCTGTCTTACCAACAGAAGCAACTTCCGGATTCGTATAGACAACTCCAGGTATAGCCTGGTAGCTCATTTCTTCCGATTCACCCAAAATATCTTTTACGGCTATCTCGGCTTCTCTGACGGCAGTATGTGCCAGCAAAGAAACTCCGTTCAGGTCACCACATACATATACACCGGGAACAGATGTACGCAAATGAGCATCTACACAGATATTTTTACGCTCATTCCGCTCCAAATTCAGATTTTCGAGTCCGAATCCTTCCATAACCGGACGACGACCGACGCTCATCAATAATTTATCGGCGCATACACTGCCCGCCCCATCTGCATTTTGATAACATACATGTATGCCTTCTTCATCCTGCGAAAGACCTGTAACTTTAGCACCAAGCAAGAACTTCACACCTCGCTTGGCATATTCTGTCCGTAAAGCAGCAGCCAGTTCACGGTCGATGCCGTTCAGAATTTCATTCATCATTTCAACAACCGTTACCTGTACCCCCAAGCTGGAAAAGAAAGAAGCGAACTCCATTCCGATAACCCCTCCTCCAACAATTGCAAGCGAGTGAGGTAACTCTTTGTTGTCGAGCGCATTGCGGTGCGTCCAATACTCCACTTTTTCAATACCTTGTATGGGAGGAGTAACCGTTTGACTACCAGTACAAATAATCAGATGCTCACATTCGTATGTTTCATCTGCACAACGAATGGTATTTTTATCGACAATATAAGCTTCCCCGCTGATGATCGTTACTTGCTGAGCCGTCAATTTAGCCTTGATACCTAACACAAGTTTACGGACAACTTTTGCTTTTCGTGAAATAATCTTCGGTAAATCGAACGATGACTCTGAAACGTTTACTCCATATTTCGAAGCATGACGGCCGTAGTCGTATACTTTTGCAGAATACAGTAACGTCTTAGTAGGTATACATCCCTCATTCAGACAAACACCTCCTAAACTGTTCTTTTCAAACAATACAACACTCAATCCTGCTTTTCCAGCAGCCTCGGCAGCTGTATATCCGGCAGGCCCTCCACCGATGATTGCAACTTGGTATTTCATATGATAGTTAGATTAATAGGTTCACATTCAGAAATTATCTCCAGACTTCGTACTCCATCTGGGGATAATATTCATACAAAGCATCCACAAACAGTTCCGGTTCCTTCATAGGACACCATCGATCTCCTTTTTTTGAAATAATACGCAATGCCTTACGTTGAGGATCAAAAAACACTTGGGTTACGTCTTTTATCATAGCCTTAGAGAATCCCAGATAACAAACAATCCTGATTATTCCTTTTTCATCTATCTGATACTCCTTTACTTCTCCATACATGGAGAAAAGTACATCCAGAATAAAAAAAAGTATAAGTACCACTACTGATATACCTAAATTTTCCTGATTATAAAAAACAACGATCAGAGTCAAAATGAGCGAACTTATAAGTGTACTTACCAACGTTTCACAAACAAATCTTTTTACCGATTTTCTAGGTTTGAATTTTTCCATAAAGCATAAATTTTAGTAGCTCACTATGTTTATTCTTCAATCTTCCTTTTTTTCTCTATCCAGCGAAGAAATTCACTGGCATTTTGAGGAGAAATACATATTTTTTCCACTTTGTCGTTATTATGATATACAATTTCGATCCGATCGACAGATAAAGCAGGAGCAACTGAGAAAGATTTTATTTTCCGCAAATCCTTTATATCATTCAATAATATCGTTTTATCAGCAACAAAACGTCCTGTCTCAATTTGCAACTTACCATTATCCGTCACAATATAACGAGTATGAATCAACATTTCAATTTCAAATATCATGACAACTGCAACCAATATCGTTGCTATCGTATAATGAAACCAGAAAAAATCAAACAGCAAAAAAGCCGTAACAGCCATCAGCAACCAATACCACCAGTCTACCTTAGAATGAAATGTTCTATCCATTGTATCTGTAAGATTTATTAATTATTGGGTGAAGATAGCAATTTATCGCCGAATACGATACATATTAAAGGTTCTTTAGAAAAAAAACAAAGATACGACACGGCCATACTAGTTTTTTTGTAGTTTTGCAATAGTATTATACATGTTGTTATGGTAAGAAAATTCGATTTTCTCGTTATCGGTTCAGGAATTGCCGGAATGAGCTTTGCGCTAAAAGTAGCGCATAAAGGTTCGGTTGCACTGATCTGCAAAGCTGGACTGGAGGAAGCCAATACCTACTATGCACAAGGAGGAATTGCTTCCGTAACGAATCTGAAGGTGGATAATTTCGAAAAACATATCCACGACACAATGGTGGCCGGCGACTGGATTAGTGATCCGGCAGCAGTAGAAAAAGTAGTACGTAATGCTCCTGCCCAAATTGAAGAATTAATAAAATGGGGCGTAAAATTCGATAAGAATGAAAACGGAGAATTCGACCTGCACAAGGAAGGAGGACACTCCGAATTTCGTATTCTTCATCACAAAGACAATACCGGAGCTGAAATTCAAACCAGCTTGATAGAAGCGGTAAAACAACATCCTAATATCACGGTATTTACTAATTTCTATGCTGTAGAAATCATTACTCAACACCATCTCGGTATCATAGTTACCCGCCACACTCCAGGTATCAAATGTTATGGCGCTTATGTATTGAATGAAAGTACAGGAGAAGTAGATACATTCTTGTCGAAAGTAACAGTAATGGCTACCGGCGGTTGTGAAGCAGTCTATACTCATACCACCAATCCATTAGTCGCTACAGGCGATGGTATCGCCATGGTTTACCGTGCAAAAGGTGTTGTAAAAGATATGGAATTTATTCAGTTCCACCCTACGGCCTTATATCATCCGGGAGATCGTCCCAGTTTCCTGATAACAGAAGCAATGCGCGGCTATGGAGCTGTATTAAGAAACCTGGGAGGCGAAGAATTCATGCAGAAATATGATCCACGTTTATCTCTTGCTCCTCGTGATATCGTAGCTCGTGCCATCGATAACGAAATGAAACAAAGAGGTGAAGATCATGTCTATCTGGATGTAACACATAAAGATCCCGAAGAAACGAAAAAGCACTTCCCGAATATTTACAAGAAATGCCTTAGCTTGGGCATTGATATCACAAAAGACTATATTCCAGTAGCTCCTGCTGCCCATTACTTATGCGGTGGTATAAAAGTAGATTTGGATGGACAATCCAGCATCAAACGCCTATATGCTATCGGTGAATGTTCTTGTACCGGATTGCATGGTGGAAACCGACTGGCATCCAATTCACTTATTGAAGCTATCGTATATGCCGATTCAGCAGCTAAACACGCTCTAAGCGTCCTCGACCGCTATGATTTCAATGAAGATATTCCTGAATGGAATGCAGAAGGTACTATCAGCAATGAAGAGCGCATCCTGATAACTCAAAGCATGAAGGAAGTAAATCAGATTATGGAGGCCTATGTAGGTATCGTACGAAGCAATTTACGCTTAGTACGTGCATGGAATCGTCTGGATATTTTATACGAAGAAACAGAACGTCTCTTTAAACGCGTAAAAGCTTCACGAGAAATTTGCGAGCTGCGTAACATGATTAATGTAGGTTATCTGATTACTCGTCAGGCTATGGAACGTAAGGAAAGTCGTGGCTTACACTATACCATCGATTATCCTCATGCAGCCCGAAAAGAAGGTGAACAATAAACAAAACGAACCTTTATTAATATCTGAAATAAGCCCGGTTTACATCGGGCTTATTTCATTTAATCAGACTTTATATAAATAATCACACCAATTATTTCCCGCTATTTCCCGTTTTATTCTTTAAAAGGGAAACTTATAAAGTTCAAGACATTTCGTTCGAAATATCGCCTTATAACGCGCTAAAACTAATCATTATTAAAGAATGGATGGAATATTCATGTCAAATCAACTCAAAGAAGCATTGATTTTCGCTATAAGAAGATTTCTGTCCTCTGTACAGATCTTTTTTATCCCTATAAAATTCAAACTTAGGAAAACAGATTCTGTATGACAAGTTACATTTTAAGTTTTTACATAAATCCGTATTCTCACGCTAATCCCGAATAAAGAACTCCCGCTCTCGGAGCGTCCTGTCGTATACAAGCAGGCACAAAAAATTCCAAGAAACAAATTCTATCAGA